>Ga0307376_10000655_pt1 | contig 42437 bp, 65 predicted proteins | sample TR2MG_FD_202536 | JGI IMG/M metagenome (GOLD analysis project Ga0307376, IMG submission 202536) | Soil microbial communities from Risofladan, Vaasa, Finland - TR-2 | ecosystem: Environmental > Terrestrial > Soil > Coastal area > Acid sulfate soil | place: Finland: Risofladan, Vaasa | collected...
CTGAAGCTATTGATAAATTAAACGAAAGCCATGAATGAAATAGAAAAGAAAGCAACAGAAATCGCTGAAAAAATAAGTGGTGTACAACCGAGAAATCCATTTGCAGAAGCTACATTAAAACGATATACTGATTTAATCCTCCAATTCGCCAGAGAAATTGCAGAAGGACAAAGAAATTATGATGCGAGTTTCCCTAATTGTGAATTACTCAAAGTAAATAAATTAATAACCGATAAAACAGAATAGACAAAATTCAGCTTTGAAATGACAGTGATTTTTATTATATTTACAGTGCTTAATCAAATGCAATGCAAATATCAATTTGAAAAAATACCGGATATGGATTTCATGCAGGAAACTGTATGGAGCGGTTTCTGCATTGCAACCGTTAAGCATCCTAAGTCCGGTTCTTTTATTATGGAAACCTGGAAAAATATTAAGGGGTATGAAGGACTTTATCTTGTGTCAAATTTAGGTAGAATAAAGAGCCTTAAAAGACAACGAATAAGAAAAATAGCAACAACAAGAATCGGTTATTGTGTGGTGAACTTGAGTAAAGATGGAATTAAGAAGTTAAAAACTGTACACAGGCTTGTTGCATTAGCTTTTGTGCCTAACCCAGATAATAAACAATGTATTAATCATAAAGATGGGAATAAACTAAATAATAAGATTGAGAATTTGGAGTGGTGTACTCATTCTGAAAACAGTAAACATATGGTTGAGGTTTTGGGTATTAAGCCCCATTTAGGAAAGAAGCACCCCGAAGAAACGAAAAGAAAAATAGGATTTAAGAATTCTAAGTTGACGCTGAATGATATATTGACGATAAAGAAAAGATATGAGTCCGGAGCAACACAGGTTGCGCTTGCGAAGGAATATGATGTACACTATGTTACTATAAACAACGTAATTAACGGCAGACAACTTGCCAGATTTAATTAAAATACTTTGAGATGAAAATGAGAATGATTTACTTCAAGTGGTCACCGGTATCCACGATAGTTTTAATAGTAACAATAGGCTTATTAGCGTATTACATTATCTCTAAAGGAACGGTAAATGTCAGTGGGTTCCTCGGGATAATGATGCTATTCATTGCCAGGGGGATTATGTGGGAGGGCTGGTATATGGAAAAGAACCAAGAGTTACAGGATAAAATCGACTTCCTTCAAACTCAAGTACGATGAAGGTGGTTAAGCAGAATAAGTACATAAGAATAATTGAGGTTCCGGAACCCAGGCATAAGGATTCGGAGTCTCATCTTATATTCAATAAGTCATCCAGTGATGTTATTGGGTGGCTGGAATATTACCCTAAGTGGAGGCAGTATGTTTTTTCCTCAGGGGATAATATCATCTGGAATAACACTTGTCTGGAAACCGTAATTGAATTACTCAATGAACTCAACTCAACAAAGGTACCTGTTCGGAAACCCGGTGATTGATTACCCGGTAAAGTTCGGTAGGTATGGCACACACCAGCGTAATAAGTGGGGTGTATGGCTTATAAACCCAATGCTGAAATTAGGCTCCACCCCCGGGAGGATCTGCAAGGAATGTGATTACTTGATTAAGACCGGCTATCATGGCCGGGTGTACTATAAGTGTCACCTAAGGGGATGCACCAGGGGAGGTCAGACGGACCACCGGCTGAAGTGGCCGGCATGCTCAAAGTTTATACCTAATACAGAATGCCAGGAAAAGATCAAGCTGGAAGAAAGGATGCTCAATAACCAGGAGGGTAGGCATAACCTTATGCTCGGTACTATCGTTTTATGTTCAATAATTTTTTGTGTCTTGATATGGATCTTTACTTGACAAAGGATGATTTTGGCCGGTTCATCCCGGCTTATGGTACTGACTTTGACCTGGCCAAGCGCATAAAGGTTGGGGAAACTGTCAAGGCTGTCGTCACCAGGCCCCGGAATTACGGCTTTCATAAGAAGTATTTTGCCATGATTAGATGTTTCCATCACTGTTTGCACGAAGAACTTGCTGACAGGTATCCTACCAGGGACTCCCTCCTGGTGGCAATTAAGATCCTGGCCGGGCATTTCGATGTAAGTTTCCTTCCGGATGGCACCGAGGTACAGATCCCGAAGTCAATATCATTTGGGGCAATGGATGATTATGCATTCGAAGAATTTTATTCCCGTACCCTGGACATTGGATTAAAATATTTTTTGCGGGACATGGACAAGGAGGAATTTGAACAGGAGATTTTGAATTTCCTGTAATTCATTATATTTGTTTATTCAATGCCGGGATCGTTAAAAAGCGATTTCGGTTTTTATTCACCTAATCCATTTTAATTATGCAGGTTTTTTCAAGTTCGCAGGGATGGCTGATTATTGTATCATACTTTGCTATGGTCATGGTTTTAGCATACCTGTACAGCTATCGTGACAAAATTCGCACGAAGCTGAGTTTTCTTGTAGCGAACCGCACTGTATCAGGATGGCCGGCAGCCTTCTCCATCGCAGCCACCTGGATATGGGCACCCGCTTTATTCATTGCGTCTGAGAAGGCATTTACGCAAGGGATTGCAGGGGTGTTCTGGTTTACGGTTCCAAACATTCTCTGCCTGGCAGTATTCGGTTTTTTTGCTACCAGGATGCGGAACATGGTTCCTGAGGGGTGGACCTTCTCGGATCATATCCGGACTTCTTACTCAAACCGGACTCATAACCTCTACCTGGTGGAGTCATTCGGTTTACAGATTTGCTCCTTTGCCGTTCAATTGTTAGCCGGTGGAGCAATTCTGCATAAATTGACAGGGATCCCGTTTTTCTGGACTACCCTGGCAATGGCTGTTATCCCATTTGTCTATACATACCTTAGGGGTATAAAGGCCAGTATAATGACTGACCTATGGCAAATGGCATGGATAATTTTAGTACTGGTATTGATCCTTCCACCGATATTGGGCCATTCCGGTGACCTGGTTAAGGGCCTGGGTGGATCGAGCGGAACCTTTGATAATTTATTTGGTAAAACGGGGTGGCTGGTGTTCCTTTCCTTTGGGATACCGGCAACGGTGGGATTATTCTCCGGCCCCTTTGGTGATCAAATGTTCTGGCAGCGGGTATGGTCCATCAAGAAGAAGGATGTCAAGAAAAGTTTTCTTCATGCCTCCTGGATCTTTGGGATAGTACCCATAGTTCTGTCCACCCTGGGATTTATTTATGCCGGTAGCGGGGCTGTGAATGTGGATACACAGTTAACCAATGTCCAAGGCCTTATGATGATCACACCAAGTAGATTAATCCTTGTGCTTTTCATGTTTATGATCCTTTCCGGGCTGATATCAACCTGTGATTCTGTGATATGTGCCGTGTCCTCAGTGGTTGGACATGATATTGCCGTGAGGATCCAGGAGAGAAATATTAACAGGAAGGTTAAGCCGGTAGTTATTGCCAGAATGGCAATGGTACTGGTTACTATCCTGGCAATATGTATAGCCAACATACCAGGTATCAAAATTTTGTACTTGTGGCTACTTTACGGGACTCTGAGATCGTCTGTACTCCTTCCGACTATCTACGCTATCTTAAAAATCAGGATGAGTGAGAAGGGCTTATTTTACGGCATTTTGATTTCAATAGTCCTGGGGGTACCGATGTTTGCCATTGGCAAATTTGGCAATCATCTTCCCTGGATACTGGCCGGTACATTTACAACCCTGTTGGCCTCAGGAATTATATCACGACTAAAATTTAAAACATGAAAAAACTAATCATTATCTCCACTATCCTCTTGGTGAGCCTGGCCGTTAATGCCCAGGTTTATGATGGGATAACACAACCTATGAAGTACCGGTTCTGGACCGGTGCAAACTCTAACGGTACGACCTTCAGTTTTGCTGGATATAAGGTTGCACCCAACGCTACCCCCTGGCTGTCCCTTACGGGTGTCACTTGGTACACTTGGCACAACAAGCAGTTTTCCACTATGCTCTGGACTAATCTGAACTACAAAAAGCAGTTCTGGTTTCTTCACCGGGTAGGCTATAATACATTCAGCAAGAAATTCTACCAGACGTACTCCGGAACATGGAAGGCACCAAATAATTTTATGGTAGATTTCACCTGGTCAAATATATGGAAACAGGATGCCGGGTGGCTGGACGGGGATCAACTTCAGTTCCTTGCCGGATATAAGTATAAAAGCCTTATTGTACTCAATGCCGGGTACCGGGTGATAGGTAATGGGCAGGAGGGGTTTATAACAAATTTCAGGTTGATGTTCAATAAGGGTGAAGATGTAACCAACTGGTTGCAGATGAAATATGATTTTACCAACAGGGTGTTTGGATTGAACGTCGCATTTCATTTTAATTAATATTCTGAGGGGGCCATGCGCCCCCTCTTAACTACTATGGCAAAAAAGAAATTCTCCCACAAGGAGATAATAGTTCCTGTCTCAGAACTCAAGGAATTCCCCGGTAACCCAAACAAACATCCGGAGCCTCAGATCCGGGCTATGGCTGAGAACATGAAACGGTTCGGCCAGTACCTACGTATTATTACTGATGAAAATTACCTAATCCTTTCAGGTCATGGGAAAAAGAGATCCCTGGAACTTGCCGGTATGAAGGAGGCTAAGATCAATATGATATCCGGTATGTCTGAGATTGAAAAGAAGGTATTGCTCCTTGCTGATAACCGTATCCAGGAAATGAGTACCATCCATATGCCTGACCTTGAGGCGATAATAAAACAGGCAGCCACCCTGGACATACCAGGCTTTTCCCAGGATTATATTGACTCTGTAATAAATGAACTCACCAGGGACAATTACGGGGTGGATCTCCAGGCTGACATGAATGGCCTCGGGCTTAACAGCCAGGGTCCAGGAGTGGTCGGGCAGATTGACCAGGACACTAACCCTGAGAAGGGAAAAGTATATAAAGAGATTGAATGCCCATACTGCAAAAACCGATTTGAGATATGAAGGATCTATTTACCCCCTTAAAGAATATTCAATTTGTTGATAGGGATACCCTCAAAGCAAATGATTACAATCCTAATAAGGTACTGGAAAGAAACCTTGAATTACTTGAGAAGTCCATCCTCAGTAACGGCTTTTGTTTTCCCCTGGTGGTAAGACAGGACATGACAATCATTGATGGTTTTCACCGGTGGCTGATAGCAGGGAGAGATCCCCTAAAAACACTCCTGGGGAACAAGGTACCTATAGTTATTGTCCAGCATGAAGATAAGGCCAAGGATGTTTATGGGACCATAACATTCAACCGGGCCCGAGGCACTCACCTACTGGAACCTATGGAGCGGATAGTCCAGGGGCTATTGAAGGACGGTAAGACCGTGAAAGAGATCAGCAACCACCTGGGGATGCGCCCTGAAGAAGTGTACCGGCTTACAAAAATGGACAGGGAGGCATTTCTCAATATCATGCTTAAGGGTGAGAAGATCCCCTCCCGGGCGAGGAAGATAACGAACACCAGGCAAACGTCATGATACGTCAGGTTTACTTAAAAATAAATGTTTTTACAGCAGCCAGGAAAAGGCTTATAAAGTTCTTCCAGGACTACCCCGTACTTTTCTTTTCATACTCCGGAGGGAAGGACTCAGCGGTGGTCAGTCACATGATCAGGGGCCTGATCAATGAGGGGCTTATTGATCGAAGTAAACTGCTTGTGAACTTCTTCGACGAGGAAGCTATTTACCCTTGCGTTGAGAGAGTGGTCCTACAGGAGAGAAATGAGTATTTGAAATTGGGGGTGAAGTTTTACTGGTGGTGCCTGGAATTCAAGCATTACAATTGCCTCAACCAGCTAACCAGTGATGAAACCTTCATCTGTTGGGATGCCAGGAAGAAATCAGTCTGGTGTAGGCCCAAACCGGAATTTGCATTAAACTATCACAGGGACTTTAAACTCGGTATGAATTACCAGACCTGGTCAGACAGGGCCTTTGGAAAGTATTACAATATTATAGGAATACGGGCCAATGAATCTGTCCAGCGGTTATCTGCATTCAGTAAGATTGTCAAGAACACCCCGAAGGTGCTTTATCCTATTTATGATTGGAAGTTAAAAGACGTGTGGTTGTATATAAAGAAGTACCAAGTGCCCATCCCTGACGCTTATATGTACCTGTATAAGGTAGGGGTGTCCGGTGAGGCGTTACGTATAAGCCAGTTCTTCAGCATCGATACAATACGGAGCCTACCCAAGGTGTTTGAATTCTACCCAGGCCTGTATGAATCTATTCTCAAGCGTGAACCTAACGTTGAACTGGCAGCCCTCTACTTTGAAACTGATATGTTCCGGTCAACTAAGCAAAATAAGAAATTCAAAAAGGAGGATGACTATATCGGTAAGTTCAAAAAGGAATTTTCGAGAGCAATTCAACACCCTGACTCATTCCCTGGTTTTTATAATGCTAAGTTTTTACTCAGAACAATACTATGGGAGGATCCCGTTGCATATAAAATGATGTATCAGATCCTGGTGGCCGGTGATCCAAAGAACAGACTTACCAGGTCATGTCAGATGCATATCTCGGGTAAACACTCCCTTGCTAAAGAAGTAATGGAGCGTCCATAAATTATGTCTAAAGGTGAAAAAGGCAAAGGAGGCAGGCCCCCCGTCGAACTCGATGAGAGGCAGAAGCAACTTGTATTGTACTATGCCAGGAATGGAGTTCCGACAAAGCATCTCGCTGAGTTACTGGGTATTTCGCGTTCCGCCTTTTATAATATTCTCCGCAGAGATCCTGAGGTTTATGCACTTTATAGACAGGGTGTCCTTCTTGCGAATGTTGCTGTCAGTAATTGGCTGTTTGAATCTTGCAAGCCGGTGGTCAAGCAAATACCATTGATAGATGCTGACGGCAACCAAGTTATAGATCCAGGAACCGGTGAACCAAAGTTCTATGAACAGGTAGTACAGCGGGGATCTATTGAGGCTCAAAAGTTCTGGCTCCGGACACGGGCAGGATGGAAGGACCGGTTCTATATTGAGCATACTCCACCGGTAGAGGATGATGATTTAGATGAACTTGAAATTTTACCAGATGAGGACATTAGAACCATCGTTGAAATTGGTCGAAAACTGGAAGGCTTACGAGAGGAAGATCGCGAGGAAATATCTGATTGAGTTTATCCAGTACATGAAACCGGGGCTGGCATATCGCGCTCAATGGTTTCATAAGGTTATCTGTGAGAAAATAGATGCATTGATCCGTGGAGATTTTTACAGGTTGATGATCTTTACACCCCCGCAACACGGAAAATCTGAAATTGTATCCAGGATGCTCCCAGCCTTTCTCCTGGGTCTGGATCCTGATACCAAAATGACGGTGGCCTCCTATGCTCAATCCCTGGCCAGGCAATTTAACCGTGAAACTCAAAGAATAATTGACAGTGAACGTTACCGGGCCATATTTCCAAGGAGCATACTTGCCGGCATGGACACTATTGATACAGACAGTTTCCGGTCAGTGACCAGGACGGCCAGTGCATTTGAAATGCATGAGGCCTTAGGAGGGCTTGTGAGTGTAGGTGTGGGGTCAGGCCTTACAGGTAGGCCAGTGGACTTCGGGATAATAGATGACCCCGTAAAGGACGCTGATCAGGCCTACAGTGAAGTTTACCGGGATAAAGTATGGGAGTGGTACACTCACGTCCTTAAAACCAGGCTACACAATGAGAGTAAAATTGCATTCACAATGACCAGGTGGCATGATGATGACCTGGCCGGTAGAATAGAGAAGATTCAGGATGAAAGCGAAGAACGCTGGGAAACGATTATTTTCCCAGCTATAAAAGAAGGCCCCCCTAATCAACATGATCCTCGCTATGAGGGTGAGGCCCTATGGGAAGAACGACACTCAGCAAAGAGAATCCTGGCTGTGAAGAAAATTTCAGAAAAGGTATTCAATTCCCTGTATCAACAGGTCCCGGCCCCGAAGGAAGGGAACCGTATTAAGGAAAAATGGTTCGGGAGGTTTTTACTTAGTGACCTGGAACACCGGGCCTATGATCATGACAAGGAAATCATTTGGGATTTTACAATAGATGGAGCATATACTGACAAGGATATTAATGATCCTACTGCAATTCTGGCCTTCTGCAGGATCTTTAATTGCATGTATGTCCGGGAGGTGGCTGTGGTAAGGATGGAAATGCCTGATCTTTTACGTTTCATACCTGAATTTGTATATCGAAATGGATATAAGGAAACTTCCCGTATATGGATTGAACCTAATGCCTCCGGCAGATCAGTGGCGCAGATGGTAAAGGCAAATACCAAATTAAATATTATAATTGATAAGGCCCCGGAGATAAGCAAGGAGGCCAGGGTAGAGAAGTGTTCCCCTTACATGGAATCGGGTAGGGTGTTCCTGCTTGAGGGAGGATCCTGGGTAAATGACTATCTTTATGAATTAAAAATGTTTTCCAACACCAAGCACGACGACCAGGTGGATGTTACCACGATGGCCATTGACAAGGACTTTGACTTTTCATCTGAAATATATGACATGGCTACTATTTAATAACTCTCATTAAATTAAACTATTATGATTTTAAATGACCAAAAAAGGAAGGAACTCGGGGGGCATTTCAATATACTCCTGGACACGTATGTTTCAAAGTACGGCAAGGCTAAAAAGGAAGTGGCCGAAAGGCTTAACTTCCATCCTATGTACATTTCCATGTCCCGGAATCAACTGCAATGGGCTAAGCTACCCCAGAGATTTTGGGAATTGTTGGATGAAATATGCGGGTCGGGTATGTCACTGGCTGAATATCTCAAGGATAAGCCACCGGCTAAAGACAACAGGATGGACGTAGGATATAAACGGCCAGAGAAAAAGGAAACTGATAAGGAACCGGAACCGGCTCCACCAGGTGAAGAATTAAAACCATTTGAGGCAGTCACAAGGGCTATAAAGGAAAATAAAATGGACGGGAATAAAGCTGAAGGTATTATAAAGATACTGGCCCCAATAGCCTACCCTAATAAGGCCATGCTCACCAACCGTCAGCTGGAGGATTTATATAATAAACTCAATGGAGTGTCAAAGGAGGATATTGAAAGGCTCCTGGACACTGGATGTGTGCGTGTTCCTGAGATGAAACAGAGTGTAAAGATAGACCTGGAACTCAACCTGGTATTAAAACTTAATGGAAAGGAGATAACTGTATGAGCAAACTTGAACTCGATCCTGAACAGATCTGTAAAGTGATGGAAAAATTACCTGCCTTGATTGACAAGCGGGTATTCCTCTCGAGGTATTACTTCGAGGTTTTAACTGACGTGGAATTCACAACCCTATGGTATATGCCGGGGCTGGAGATCATGGTCAGTAAGCGTACCCGTATGTATATTGAACAGCGCAGGAGGGCCTTAGGCCTGGTAAAAACCAAGCATAACAGGGACGTAATACTCAAGGCATGAAATATTATTCCAAGATACCCCGGTCAGAAAGGCTATGGATTGACTGGATTGCCAGCAGTATCAACCGCATAATCTTTTGGGTGGCCCGGAGAATAGCCCTCAGTGAAAGTAAGGCTCACGGTGGGATGAGATATTATGTACTGGACGTATTTGACTCATACATGATCGTTTCCTCGAGGGAGAAACGGGATATCGACATGAAGATGCCCAAGGGGAAGAAGATGAATTTTGCTGAATTGATGAGGTCCCAGGTGTATATTACCCCTCACACGTAAAAAATTTACATAAGGATATTGAGCATTATTGCGTAAATTGTTCACATTATTAATAAATCAAAATCATGACAAACGAATCAACAAGCCCCGAGGAAAAGATTTTAACAGCCCTGGAATCAGCCCAGGCCTTACTTGATAAGGGAGCATTCGCTAAGGCTGAAAAGCTAATAAAGGATCTGGATCCGGATGTAGAGGAAGTTCAGAAGATGAAAGTTCTCATTCACCAGGCCAGGTCGGAAAAGAGGGCAAAGGCGAAGAAAATTGAAAAGCCCCAAAAGAAAAAGGTCAAGGCCTCCGCTCCCAGGACAGTAACCCATGAATCCATACTTGAAAGTTTTGAGAAGCTGGATGCTGATCTGTCTGTACTGGAATCAAGGCAGAGGAATATTCAGAAACCTTTCCGTCATGTTTTTTTCACCCGACGGAGGCTTGAGGTTATCGCATTAAATTTCAAAAAGGCAACAATGAGGCGAGTCCGATGATTATAATTACCATTGACAGCAAGCCTTACCATGCAGTGTACCGGTGGGAGGATCTGTCCCTGGGAAAATTCATCGAACTCTCACGTATAGAAATGCCGGAGAAATTGAAGGCCTTGTACGTTACAAGCGCCTCGATGAATACACCTGATGCCAGGGACAAAAAAAAGGCCAGGGAGGGCTATAAAATAGCCTCAGAGGCCATCCTTCCGGCAGACCTGCGTAAGCATTTCCCTGAATATTATGGTAAGGTTATAGGGCTATTGTCAGATATCCCTAAAGAAGTGATTGACATAATGGATGCTGAATTGAGGGCTACCCTGTATGATAATTATTTCAAAGGCTTTGTAATGTCCCTGGTATATAATTCGCCGGTGGATATCCTGGGAGGTAAAATCATTGAGTATAATCCTCCGGAGGTTACCAGTTTTGAAATAGGTGGAGAGGAATTCTTTTTCCCTGAATCATTAAAGATAGGAGGTGACCTGGTACCTATGGCCCATGAATCCATCCTGTCATTTTCAGAGGCCTCAGAAATTGACCTGGCCATACAAGATTTAATGGATGAGGGGGTAAGTAAGTTCCCGCTATTCATGGCCGTGTATTGCAGGAAAAAAAATGAACAATACAGTGAGGGAATGGTTTTGGAACGTGAGCCTTTATTTAACAATGTGACAATGGATATAGCCTGGTCGCTTTTTTTTTACACAGGAAAACTTATAACCGCCTTATCTCGCAGTTTAGCATTATTTTCAAGGGAGGCAGTTCGTCAAGTAATAAGAGGTCAAGTGGACTTATTAACTTCGGGATCCGGGGGCTGATATATGAGGTTGCCCAGGAGGGGGCCTATGGTCCTATCCCTGAGGTAGAGGCTGTAAAGCTATATGATTTTTTTAACTACCTGGCTTATGAACGGACACAAAAGCAAAGCGTTGAAAACCTATACCGAAGCGGATCTCTTAAAAGAAAAGGTTAAGTTACTGGATCTTATTCTTGGGGGCCTATGCTCCAAGGAATTAAACCAGGACGGCAGGGACTTCGTAAACAGGCTTAAGTACAGATTTAACAAAACCCTGGAAAATGAATTTAACAACCCTTAAGGCGAGGCTGGAAGTAGTCACCGGCACAGATATTCAAAAAGTAACTTTTGATTTTGAGGATGCCCTGAACCGGGATCTCGATAAAGAGTATCCTATGGTATTTTGGGATATTGATAATTCCGCATTCACAAAGAACATAAGTGATGGAAAGGAAACTTTTGTGGCCAACGTCTTTATAGTAGGGCCGTTTGATCATGACGCTGATGATAAGTTCACCAGGTGGGATGAATTGATTGATGACCTCGAGGCTTACCTGGTGGTAGTCTCAAACCTTGCAGATATCTCCCTGGGATCCCTGAACGTGGAAAAGGAACTTTACCCTGCGGGGATACTCTCGGTGGATGACGAGATAGGGGTACGTTATCGAGTAACCTGGAAATTATGGTGCTGACCAAGGAAGAAATATTAGAACCCCTGGAGATCCTACTTCGTGATGAATTACGTAAGGAATGGGTTGCCCAGGGTCACAGTATGGGAGGTAAGGCCATCGAGGAAATTGATTTTGTGTCAAAAGCTACAGCTGACACATTCTCCCTGGAAGTCTGGCTACCTAACTATGGTTACTTCCTGGATAAGGGCGTGAAGGCAGAGCAAATACCATTCTCAGGCCGTTCTGGACATGGAGGGAAGTCGGCATATATTCAGGGCCTTATTCGATATGTACAAAAGAGGATGGGAATTCAGGAACTATCTGAGGCAAAGAGCGTGGCCTTTGCCATAGCCCATACTCATAAGCGCGAGGGTATGCCCTCTATCGGATCTGAACGTTTCTCAAAAACAGGGGAGCGGACCAGGTGGTTCACCAACATCACTGAGCGCAAGGAGTCACTGATCAGGCAGACTATCTACCGGCTGGTGGAGTTAGTCTTAATGAAAAATTGGGATAAGATGTTAAATAAGTATATTCAACTTTATAAATCTGTTTGATATGGCACTCACCAGAAACACCAGTCCAGAGGTATTCGATAACAGCGGTAAGTTCAATGTAACAACCTCACTTACTGAGGGGGCCAGCTACCAGAACTTACGGATCCGTGCTGACCTTTATTATAAGGGTGTGGTTCTGGCTACAATAGAGCAACCTAAAGGCCTCGACGATTGGGACTTCGGTGGTATTCTACGTAGGCTATGTTCCCATTGGAGACCACCCTTAAATTCTACTTCAGTATCATTATTGCCAAAGATAAACAGCTACACCAATAAGATAACCGGCTGGACAAATGACGGTGTGGACCCCTTCAGCGTGCATACTACCGTAGGGGCAAGATTTACACAACTGGAAAAGACTCCTGCCGGGGCTGCAAAGACGGCCTCAAATAATATCTCAGTAGTTGCCGGCAGATATTATGCCTTTTGCATTTATGACTATGATCTTACCTCCGGAGAGCATCTTACTGTAACATTCGATGACGGGACGGCAAGCGGGTGGGATAATAATGTCATAGTATTGAATGCTGAATATGGTATTTACTTATTCATGTGTCGTACCACAACAGCCACCGGGAAGATTTACCTGGAAAACCAGGCCGGTGATACAGTGGTTATTAATGAGGTACGCTGCTATTGCCTTGAGATAGATCCGGAAACTGATGACTATTTCGGGTTCAGCGCTCCCTATACAGTTCAATTTACTGAGGTTTATGAAGATGTCTCAGACGTAACCACTGAGGGGGCTACTGAGGATACTGAGGTATTCAGTTTTTTTAATGTCAGGGGGGTATTAGATGACTATGTATGTGACGGGACAGCTAAGAAGTTACTTATATCTGCCCTTGATGATGAATGGCCATACTTTGGAGGAAACAGGGATATCACTATTGATGCAGAATTACATATCATCGGTATAACAAAGAAGTATTACCAGGGACTTGCCTATGAAACCAGTGGGAATCCCGGGGTATGGGCTCACGGGGACTATGCATACCCAGCCTTGGGGTACTTTGCAGTAATACTACATAGGGGGCACGGGGCATTTGCAGCTACCCCTTTAGTTTCCTATGCTCATATAAGGATGTACGATGAGGACGGGTACTTAGGGGGTAATGCCATAACCAGGGAATATTATATACCCACAGTCTCAAGGATAGTTGACACAAGCAAACACCTTCACCTATGCTGGAATAACTACATTGGCGGTATTCAACAATGGACATTCCTGGCTGGATTTGATGAGTCAAAGTTCGGGGTTAGGGATCTATATAAAGATAATGAGGGTAGAAATAAGGTGTTCAGTTCAGTGAGGGGAACGAGGCAAATACTACATTCCCATTATATCAGTGATGCCCAGGCTAAAGCCCTTGCTGAGTGTGTGGCCAGTGAGGATGCATACCTGGTTGATGATACCAATGCAGAACGGAATGAAGTTTTTATTGTTCCGGATAGCCTGGTGGCCGTAAAAAACGGGGATCTCTCATCTATATCCATTGAGATAGAAATTATTCACCCGGAAGATTGGTCATGAATGCCAAGCTTTACATAGGAACTGACCTTATCGACCTGGGATCCCAGGAGATAAATGTAATGTTTCAAGTCGTAGATTATAAGAATATCTTTGAATTTAGTCAGAGAAACAGGTCTTATACCATAGGCATACGCATGACCTCTGGTAATGAAAAGATATTTAATTTCCTAAATACCCCCTCTGTACTTACTGAAAAGGCCGGGGATGCACGCTTGTATGTCAATAACCTTGAAATAATACGGGGTGCAATAAAAGTCCTGTCTATAAATCGGATTGAGATTAAGATAATAATTACCGGGGATAACTTTCTTGAATCACTTCGGGGTAAGTCTATCCGGGAACTTGATCTTTCAGCAAGTGATCACGCTTTCACCAAGGCAAATGTACTGGCCTCATGGTCTGGATCATATAATGTTTACAGATATCCTATGATAAATTTTGCCATGTTGATGTCCGGGGAAACCGGTTATACGGCAAGCTGGTTACCGAATGATTTTATTCCATTTTTTAGGGTACAGGATATCATGGAATTAATATTCAGTCAGTTTGGTATAGGTACTTCAGGAGCCTTTACCAGCCACCTCGATGACACTTCATATTATAAGAATATGTATATCTCCGGGGCTGAGGCCAGGGCAGATGAGGCCTTTATCAAAGGTAAGAACCTTGATGTTCTACCAGCCTTGGACACAGAAAATCAATCGCAAACGGTAATAGCTGATACAGACACCTCCCCTGCGGTACTACTTGCAGACCCCGTTAGTTTTAATACTGAAACTGAGGATGAAGGGAATGACTTTGCCTCAGATGTTTATACTGTCCCGGAGGAGGGGACATACCGGTTTCTGGCCAGGGTACAGATCCGCATCGATGGACAGTTCCAGGGCCTCACCAGGACAGATGCCTATTATGAATTGAAGATACGGCATTATGACGGGGCCACAACCGTAACCCTGGCAGAAACAACTGACACCGGTGTTGCCCTGGATCTCGATGCAAGGGTCGTTGACGTGGACTCTGGATGGGTACACCTCGAGGCCGGGGATACAATTCATATCCGGTACCATGCCTGGGAGGAACTGACAAATAATACCGGCAGTTCAAAGACTGTAACTCATTACCTTCAAGCCACAACCTCGTATTTAAAAAATGACTGGTCATCGAATAACCTTTACACCGGCTTGAATAAACAGGTAGTGGTTGCTGAGGTTCTTCCGGATATAGATCAACTGGATTTTGTTAAGGGGGTTATTCACCTGGTTAATGGTAGGTTATTTCATGACCACCGGAGGCGAGTTACCGTATTTGAGGATGGAGACACCTTCATAAAAGGCTTTGGCACTGTATCAAATGCTGAAAGGATAATTGATATAACTAACTGGATTGATTATACTGAGCCTATTGAACAGGATCCAGTGATGAAAAACTACGCCAATAACCTTGCAATACAATGGAAGGAAGATACGGGAGACTACGCTTACACCAGCTATAAAAATATTAACGGTATTCCGCACAGGAAGGACATTGATTTTGAGAGCAGCTATGCAAAACAGGAGGCCAATGTAATATATAATCCAGTGTTCGCATCCACCGTTGAAGGGCAGAAACAGGATATGTCCCTATACACTGTAAACATACCCCGGATATTCGGTAATGAAAAACTCGATGAGACTCATGGCGTACCCCTGCGCAGGCCAATAGGTTTTATGCCCAGGCTTGTTTACTGGAATGGATTGACAGCCGGGTTCACCTGGTATTATGACGGGGATACAAAAACCACTTACCCCAAGGTACACTGTCCGGATTGGAGTACATCACCTAACCCGTATTTTACATACTACATGGACACTATCAGATATCTTCAATATGGGAAGATCTTGACCCTGGTAATGTTACCCCCTCCTGAATTTATGTCACAGTTCCTGGGCGTAGTGAATACCGAGGGTGAGTCAAGTGTAACCGATGCCAGTGAAAAGGAGGCTTTCAGGGCTATCTACCAGGCAAAGATTGAAGGGGTGTATGTTCAGATGTTCCTCAATAGGATTATCTTTGACGGTGTCAGGGCGCAGTGTGAATTCTTGATAAAACATTAAACTATGGCTGAGAAAATATTAGCATTCCGGATTGATGTTGAGGGTACCAGTAAGGAGGCTGATGCCATATCCCGCATTGACATTGAACTTAATAAACTCAATGAGGAAAGGCGTGAGGCCATAGTCCTGTCAAAGAAAGAAGGGGAGGCCGGGGAGAAGGCCAGGGTGAAACTCGCTCAACTCAGTTCACAGACCAAGGATCTGCAAGTCAAGAAGGCTGAATTAAACCGGGTGGAGAGAGCATCGGCCAGGGAATTTAAGGCCACCGGTGGCTCAATGGAACAGCTTAGGGCCAGAACAGCGAAACTCAGGGCTGAGATCAATCAACTGGATATCTCTGACAAGAAGAACCTGGCCACCCTCAGGGCAAAAAAACTTGAGATCACAGCCAATACAAAAAAGATCCGTGATTTTGACCGGTCCATCTCTGGATCCTCTACCCTGGTGGGTGAGTATTCCAGAGGCCTCGTTAATGGATTCAGGGGCATTGGTATAGCCTTAGTCGGGGTGCTGGCCAGTGTGAGGTTACTATCAAATGCAGTACGGTCAGTTACCAATGACTTTGCTAAGTTTGAGACCGGGCAAATGGCTGTCCAGGGGTTGCTCGATGAGCAAAATAATCTTATTGCCGGGCAGACCATAGACATAATGAAGTCTTACGGCCTTGAAACACAGGATACGAATAAAGCCCTATTTGATGCTGTCAGTGCCGGGGTGGAAGCTGGGAAGTCTAATATGTTTATGGCTGAGGCCTCAAAATTGGCCCTTGGTGGCGTAACATCACTGTCAACTGCGGTGGATGGGATGACCACAATAATAAATTCTTATCACCTGGCCACCGATGACGCTAACCAGGTTGCCAGCGCCTTCTTTTCTGCACAAAAGTTTGGTAAGACTACAGTTGAAGAACTCAGTAAGTCAGTTGGTAGGGCAGCCCCGGTAGCAAAGCAGCTTGATGTAACCTACCAGGAGCTACTTGCTACCTATGCCATACTTACAAAAAACGGTATCGCTACTGAGGAGGCAGGAACGGCAATTCGCTCAATGATGGTAGCCCTTCAGAAGACCTCAAAGGAACAGCGTGACGCCTTTGATCGCCTGGGGATCTCTTATGGAGCCACCAATGTTAAGGCTGAGGGATTTTTTAATATTATGTCACAGATCCAGCAGGCCGTAGCTGCCGGTGATGCTGAACTTATTGAATTGATCCCAAATATTCGGGCACTCACCGGGGCGGGTACCCTGGGAGCGGAAGCCCTGGCTGAATATGATGAGATCCTGAAGGTTGTGAATGAGGACTACGGGGAGGGATCGAGCCTGGCTAAAGCCTTTGCCCTGCAACAAAATAGCGTAAGGAACTACATGGACCGGCTCGGGGCCAGTTTCAGGGCTGGACGTATTGCCTTGGGGAGTTTCCTTGCCCCCTTACTCAAGGGTTTTGTTGATATTGTGGCTCCAATAAAAAGGGCCAGTGATAGCATCCGGGAGCAGAAATATGAACTAAACGCCCTGGTGAAGTCAGCCACCTCAGTACTGGCCTCAGATGAGTCAAGGATACGAACCATAAAACAGATCCAGGAACAGTACCCTGATTTTTTAAAGAACATTGATGCTGAGACAATATCAAATGACCAGCTTGCAACGGCCCTGGCAAAAGCTAATACTGAATATGATAAGCGGATAAAGTATGAGATTGCCAAGGAGGTTTATGAGATCCAGAAGACAGCCATAGCTGAGTTGATCATCGAGGAAGGAAATCTCATTAAGGTTTACGAGAATGCCCTTGAGGCCAAGAAGGAAGTAAGCAATGAGGAAGTTAATTTACTATCCACAGCCATACGGAATAAGGCCATAATCCAGGAGCAAACTATCCCTAAGGCCCTGGAGCGTAACAGGGCTAAGCAGGCAGAAATGAATGAGGCTATTGAAAAGTCCATACAGCTGATATCTGAAATGAATATCGTGTCAGCCGGTGGCGAACCTGGGGGCGGGGGTGAGGATCCAGATGATAAGAAAAAAAGATTAAGTGAGGAAGAAAAAAAGCGGTTAGTAAAAATTGCTGAACTCAGGTTACAGATCCAGCGTCAAACAGCGGACTCAGAGATAGCCATTATCCAGGACCGGTATGACCGGGAATTTTATAAGGAAGTTGAATCATACCAGCGATTTGTCGAGGACATGAAAGCGAAGGCTGTTGAATACCCTGAACTGCAAAAAGAAATAGATGCCGTCCTCGAGGCTGTGGCCATTGAACATGAGATTAATCTGCAGGAGATTATACTTGAGGGCCAGGAGGAACAGCATAAAATTAGAATGGAAAAGGATAAGGAGGCTGAGGAACAGCAAAAGGCCACCTGGGATAAGCGGGTACGTATTGCTGAGTTTGCACACCAGGCCATATCGGAACTTTTCTCCGTACTGCATGACAGCTACATGCAACAAAAGGCCATTGAACTTGAGCAGGCCGGGGATAATGAAAAAAGACGGGAGGAAATTGAGCGCAAGTATGCCAGAAAAATGAAGATAATAAATATAGGCCAGGCAATAATGAATGGAGCGCTTGCAGTAACTAAGGCCCTGGCTCATGGACTACCAATATGGAAATGGATAGAGGTTGGGCTGATCGGGGCTACCACCCTGGCACAGACAGCCATTATTGCAGCCCAAAAATTTGCCACCAGTGGAAAGGTTAAGCCTGGGTATGAACTCCCGGGATCCTCCAAGGGTGAGGATAACACCCTGGCCCTTGTTAAGCCTGGGGAAGTAATCCTTAATGAGAGGCACCAGGCCTTACTTGGTGGCCCTATGGCCTTCAAACGTATAGGAGTACCGGGCTTTGCCGGTAGTGGACTGGTAGGGGGGGCATTACCCCCGGTACAGGATGCCGGTAATATCAGTATTGAGTCTTTCACTCGCGGGATCTCAGCCGTCCTTGGGGATCTCCGGGTGGTACTTAATGTTAATGAACTGCACTCAGCAGAAGATGAACTTGCCATTATAACTGAAACGCTATGATAGACATAAAGGTACGTACGGCCTCACTGTTAAAAGAAAACATCGGTATCAGTGAGGACACTACCCAGGCCCTGTTCGATATAGGGGTGCTGGATGAAGGCACCTGCAGAAGGGTGCTGGTAAGGGAGGAATTTCTTTCAAAGAACCAGACTCTTCGAAAAACTGAATTAAAAATAGCACTGGCAGAGAAGTACTGTGTCAGTTTTTCAACCGTTGAAAAGTACATTTCCGGAACGTAAAAAATGTGCGCAAAACATATTTGTTAAATCCTTAAACTTGTAATGATGAAAAAGAAACTCCTTTTTGAATCACCCTGGATGACCGCGAATGAGGTTATTCGTGACATTGAGAATAAGGCTACAAAGGTTGTGGAGATTGATATTGACGGTGTTATCGGAGACCGTTGGGATGAAGAAGAAGCTAAGGCCATACTCACCAAAGAAACAATGCGCAAGGAACTTAAGGCCCTTGCGGAATTGAAGGCTGAAAAGATCATCGTAAACATTAATTCACCAGGCGGGTCCGTGGCTCACGGCATATCCATTCATGATCTACTGGCTCAGCACCAGGCTGAGATAGTAACCCGTGTTACAGGCATGACAGCCTCCATAGCAACCGTTATTGTCCAGGCCGGGGACACCAGGGAGATATCTGACAATGGATTACTCCTGGCCCATCATGCCATGTACGGGATAATGGGAGGATTCAACCAGCTACAATTAAAGGAGTTAATTGATGATCTGGCAGTCTTTGACAATAAGATCATAAATATTTTTGAAAAACGGGGTGTGGAGAAAGACCCGCTCTTAGAGGTAATGGATGCTCAAACCGGCTATGGACGCTGGATGAATGCCCAGGAAGCTAAGGAGATAGGTTTTGTGGACTCCATCTTTGAGCCTATGAAGGCCGTAGCTATGGTAGATCCGGACACCCTGAAAGCATTACACTTACCTGAAATCCCATCAAATTTTATAAACATGGAAACAAAGAAAAAAGATGAAACCACTGATGACAGTAACAAAACGTTACTTGATCAGATCAAGGACCTGATCTCTAAAGTCATCCCTGCAAAGGATGATAAAGGGGAAGAAAAGGCCCCGGAGATCCCTACTGACCTGGCTGACCAATTGAAAGGATTTGAGGAAAGGCTTACCGGCCTCGAGCAGACCAATACAGACCTTACCTCACAGGTTGAAACCCTCACCGCTGACCTAAAAACGAGGACAGAAGAACTTGATGCCTCCCGTATTACCGTGAAAGAACTTGAGACGAAACTTACCCAGGGCAAGGCCGGTTCAACAAAGATCCCTGGAGTGGACGGCCAGGAGGATAAGGATGACCTCAAAGTGGGTGAGGAGTCAAAGTCACTGGAGAATGATCTGGCCTCATTGAGATCACAAATGGCAGTGGTTCATCCATAATTAACCCGATTTGTAAAACCAAAAATCAAAACAATGAAACGTTTACTTTCTATTTTATTCAAACTTATCGGGGTAGTAATTCTGATACTCTGGATTGCATCCCCTGACATTATGGCTGACCCAGGTATCATTTTCGGGTCAACATTCATCACTACCTCAATAACCTGGGGAGGGAAAGAAAACCTGGACTACTTCTTGAAACCGATGTTTATCGGTCAATCTCCCTGGGAGACTCAAGGAGTACGGGTAATACCTAATGTACAGAGTTCACAAAAGCTGAACTATTTCGGTACGGTACAGAAGATCCTCAAAGCCTATGCTAAGGGATTCTCCGCTGCCAGCGGAACTACATATACCCAGCGTACCCTTACCGTCCATAGGATGAAGGCTGAAGCTGCTGATGATGCCCTGGACTTCTATCAAACTGTATTTGAAACAGGCCTCCGCACCGATGACTGGAATAACCTTGACGGGACGATGCTCAAGCAGATCATCATAACCCTATACCAAAATGCCGTAAGGAGTGACGTGTTCAGGCAGTTCTGGCTCAATGACGCTTATAAGGAGACAGTATCCAGTGGAGTCATTACCGGTACTGCAGACGTTGATTATAACGTCTTTGACGGTATGTGGAGACTACTCATGGACAATGCCAGCACCACCCCAACAGCCGGCACCCATATTTTCAGGCACACTGTAAGTGATGCTGCAGTAGCCCAGGTGAATACCGTAACCCTAACGGGTACCGGAGGAACAGCAAATGTTACTGTTGGAGGGGTGGCTTACCTGGCGACTTTTGTTACCAGTATAGCCGTTACCTCAGCTGCCTTTGTGGCCCTTCATGCTGCTGCCCTTGCTCTCAGGGAGATAACATTGACCGGTACTACCACCCTGATATTTACTTCAGAAGTCCCTGGCCAGCCCATCCCTACGCCAACTGTTGCAACCGTTTCGGGTGACCTTACCGGCACGAATGCTGCTACCACAGCAAACACTGCACCTACAGCCCTGGCTTCCGGGGAAAGTGAAGATATCTTCCTGGCCCTGTATGTTGGAGCCAATAAGGTGCTTAAGGCCATAGAGCCAGGAAAGAAAGTTCTTTTAGTTGCTGACTTAGTGCTGGAAAACTATATAACCTACCTTGAGTCCCTGGCAACGGAGCGGTCACATATCCTACTTGAAGACGGTAAGCAGTGGTACACATACAGGGGTATCCGTATCATAGCCCCGGGATGGGATGTACACCTGGAGGCAGACTTCCCTCAAGCCAGTGGCACCCTTCATGCCTACCCTCACAGGGTTATTTATACTACAGTGGATAACCTGGTGCTGGGACTTGATGCCATGAGCCAGTTTAATGAAACAAAAATGTGGTACAACCCGGATGAGGAAGAAAACCGTTTCCGGAGTAAGCTGGTGATGGGCTGTAACTACGTCCACCCGGATTACACTGCAGTTGCTTATTAATAAGGAGGGATCATGAAAAATATTAAGGCAATATTTTTATTTATAGGGGTACTCGCGATACTGGCCTTTGTTATGGCCATGTTTGAGCAGATCATCCCTGCCGGGGTAACCCTGGGTTTTGCCCTGGCCGTGTACTCCAAGGCTTGTACCAAAAACGTTGGCGGGAACTCAGCGATTTATATCACTGAGGCTGCTAACCCCGCAACCATAGCCGTTACTGCAGGAGAGATTTCAACCTTAACAATGGGATCCGGAAAAACCTTCCATCAGTTACAGGCTGATATTGACACTATCATCCGGGTAGAGGAAGGTGAAGGTGTGGGTGCTAATATGAAGTACAGCCACCGTGTAGAGGCGAAATTTTCTAAGCCGGCAGTCGCTCTTAGCACCCTCCGGGATGCCATAGCAGGAGCCTCACCCTGCGGAATGCTGGCCATAGTCACTGATGGTAATGGAACTTCATGGCTCGTTGGTTACAATGAAACTGATGGTTTTGAACGGCCCCTGAGGCTTGTTCAGGACACCTTTAATTCAGGGGGTAGCCCCGTCGATGAGGATGGCCAGGTGGTAGGGATAATCCTCGGTGTGGACACCGGGTATATTGACCTGCCATTTGACTCAACTCTCGGGGGTACAATAACTGCAGGAACCGCACCCTTTATAACCTACGCATAATGATAGTCGTTAAAAGCGAATACAGGAATAAGGGTGTTGTTGTCCACCTCAGGCGGTCCTCAGGAGGGGTGATGAAGATTGAACTGGACTCAGCTGATAAGGTTCAATTGAAGGCCCTCAAGGATGCCGGCTATGAGGGTGTCGAGGACTCCATTGGTAAGAAACCGGCAAGCCAGTAAGGTTCTTTTCATAGTAGTTAGGTTTAGTGAATGAGGGGGTGAGGTTTGATGTCCTCTCCCCCTCTTTTAATATCAAACAACATGGAAGATACACAACCAATACTGGTAAACTCAGCCCTTCTCGGGCCTGGAACAGATGTTAAGCCCTGGTCACCGGTTAACTTAACCACCAAGGATTATATACCCTTCGGGTCAGATAACCTTTTCCCTCAGGCCCTGGCCCTGTTTTCCCGCACCAGCCCTAACCACCGGGGAGTTATCAACTCCAAGAATGTTTACCTGGGAGGGAAAGGCTTTGCCTCTCCAAAAAAAGACACCTGGTTAATTGATAACTTCATTGAAAAGTGTAACTATGAAGGGGAAAGCCTTGATGAGGTTCAGCGTAAATTCTTCCTCGATGAGAATTCCACCGGGAATGTCTGGATAGAATTGATCACTGACCGCAACCGATCCTTCCTTTGGGTGAACCACCTGGACAGCACAAAGGCACGTAAGTCCAAAGATACCGATGAGATCATCCTTCATCCGGACTGGTACCGGGATACCGGGATAAGCGATAAGCACCGCAGGAGGCTACCCCTCTACCCTAATTTTAAGCCTGACTCTGAGGACGGCTTTTCAGCCCTGAGGTGCGTGTACCATAAGTTCAATTATGAACCGGAATTCACCAATTACGGGATCCCCTGGTGGTTGGCAGGAAAAGACTCTGTGCAGATTGACCTTAAGACCGGGAAATGGAACCTGGCCAGGCTGATAAACGCCTTCCGTCTTTCCGGAATAATGTTTGTTCCTGTAAAGGATGCTGAGGAAAGTAAAACTGTTATCAAGAAACTACGGGATGACTACACCGGTGAGGGCAACCAGGATAAACTTCTGGTGGTAACCAAATCCCGGGCCAGTCAATCAGAAAAGGCTGACCAGGTACAGCTTGTAAACAATAAGACTGAGGATGAAGGCTCCTGGCTGAAACTGCATGAGATGTCAGTGAGTGATATCATTGTGGCTCACTCCTGGTATAGGGCCTTATCCGGGATTGTTGATAACTCAGGCTTTGACACACAGCGGATCCTTAATGAGTATAATGTTGCACTAAGCACCTACATTCAGCCCAAGCAGGAAGAATGGACAAAGCTTTATGTAAAACTATTCCGTGAGGTTATAAACAGGGATATTGAGTTAACTGTTAATAACTCACCCCCGGTAGATACCGATGACGGGATGTTCCTATGGGAACTACGTAAACAGAAGGGCCTTGACTACAATGAGAATGATGTGAAACAACAAAAGATCATTTATAATGGCAGCCTTTTTGACTAAAACAGAAGTGGTCACCCTGGCCTTCACCCGAGGGGTGGACACAAAGAAGATCGAGGACGGGCTGATTGAGTCCATACAGGAAAAGCATATAAGGCCCATCCTGGGGAATGACTTCTTTGAGGCTGTACTTGCCACCCCTGGGGATTACTCCACCCTACTGACATACCTCAAGAATGTGATTGCATGGTATGTGAGGTATTATATCCTCCCGGACGTGTACCTGGATATATCCTCAACCGGTGTGTCTCAGATCCAGGGACGGGGAAGGACCAATGCAACCGGCACTCAAGTGAGCAGGGCGCAGGATCATGCCCTGGAAACAGTAAGGCTACATATTAACCGGCTCACTCAATACCTCAATGATAATTCAGATGACTATCCGAATTATTTTCTGGCTGGGAATGCTGACAATCGAATAACTATTGCCGGGGGTATAATCTTTGAAGATGACTCCCGCCTCACTGAGGATGATGATTATACACAGTTTTTAATATGACTATCGATCTTCCATATAATCTATTCCAGGGACAGACCGTAACCATCGTCGGGGGTGGCCCGAGCCTAAAGGGATTTGATTTCTCCCGTATTCAGCAACCGGCCATAGGTATCAACTATTCCGTGGAATACCATGACAGCGTTATGCTGGTGGCCATTGATAGGATGTTTCATAAGAAGGAGCGATCCCTGGTAGATAGTTACATGGGTTATAAGGTCACCTGTAATGAAACAGAGGACCGGAGTTTCATTAAGGCCACCCTGGATCCGGACTACCATAACCGCAACCTGGACTGGCATGTAATGAAGGTTAACCTCAGCGGGTATTTTGCCCTGGCCCTTGCACTCCAGCTGAGGGCCTTCCGGGTCTTTCTCCTGGGCTTTGACGGCGGATATGATACCCAGGCCCCAAGATTTCATGGGCATGCTTATAAAGGCTTAAAAACGGGCGATTACTATAATGTAAACCGGTATTATGATTTCTTTCATGGCAAGCCGGTGGTAAATGTAGGCCTGGACTCAAAGATAAAATGTTTTACACGGCTCCCGTTAAACTCGAACTTTTATGAATATAGAGCAGTCAGAAAAACTGAAGTATGAACGGATATGGAAGGGTCGCAGTTACAGATCCCGCTCAGCCGTACCATTCGCGTACTGGCTTATGGATGGAATGCACATCCAGGGACCGGCTCTTGAAATAGGATGCGGGGACGGGGCCACAATGGAGATCCTGAAAAATCATGGTATTGACGTTCATGGCTGTGATATAACTCTGGCCGGGTATAAGGGTAGCGGGTATGTTATGGAGTGTCCTGCCTGGGATCTACTGTATGGAGATAAGGAATTTAACTGTACATTCTCCACTGATACCCTGGAGCATATACCCCCGGAAAAAGTTCTGGCCACCGTGAATGAGATTATCCGGGTAACCCGTAAGGTAACCATTCACCAGGTAGCCACCTTCGAAATGGGAAACGAGCACCTTACCGTTAAGAAATGTTCCTGGTGGGAAAACTTGTTTGAGTCAAAAGGAATTGAGGTAATAATTTTAGAAAGGAAAAAATAATGGCACACCTTGACCCTTCAAGCGATAATAAACTGACCATAAAGGAACAGCTAACGTCTTCTACTTACGTTAACCTGGCCATAACCTACGCTAACGTTGTAGCCTATCTTTATGATTTGGCAAATACTATTATAAAAAAATGGAGCCGTGAAACTCAATCCGGTTATGAAACACTTTACGCCCCGGATGTTTATACCTTGGAATTTTATATTGAAAGGGGAGATCTTGATGACTATCAGGCAAAGAAAGTAAGGCTGGAAATAAAGACCGTAGAGACGGTTGCCTCACGTGGACTGGAAGATGATGAAGAACACCTGCTGGGTAGCCAGGTTCTGATTGTTGGTGAATCAAATATGGGAGGCGCATCATGAGTGTTGTATTAACCATAGAAAGCCGGGCAATTGAATTGACTGTGAATGAAGTAAACTTTGAGATCATAAGGGGTACTCATAATTCAAGCCTTGCAGGGGGCAGCGATACGGAGATTCAATATAATGACGGTGGATCCTTTGCTGGTGACGACGCTAATACCTGGGATAAGTCTACGCATACTCATCGCCTGGGTACAGACTCACAGGATGCTGTTGAAAGAATTACAGGTAAAGCTTATGTGGATCCTGAAGCTGTCACTTTTGCTGATCCCCTGAATTGTGATTGTACGAAATCGAACAATCATACGGCAACGCTCACCGGGGATACTACCATTAATCTCACAAACCTTTCTGCTGGGATGAGCGGGGTGATTGCACTTTTGAACGATGGAGTTGGCAGTCACTCATTAACACTTGGAGCAGCCTTTACAAAGGAGCTTAACGGCTCGGATACTTACGATGATACCGCTGATAAGTATAACCTGATCAGCTGGTATTACGACGGGACCAATGTATTTTATACGATATGTAACGAGGCATGACCTTTCCGCATCACATAATAGGCCTGTTAAAAAAGAGTTCGGGGTGGACTCTCTGCCCTGAATATGAAGCGGTGTATAACTCTTATATAACAAAGCCAAGCGATCCGGATGCGGAGGTCGACAATGCTATGGTACTTGGCTGGGTAAATGACGGTGTTTGGGTAAAAAAAGACGGTCTTTGGGTATTTGCCAATCACGTTGCCGGGGCAGACAGTTTGCGGAATTGGAAATCGCCATCAGGAACGCTTGCCACAGCATACAATTCTCCGGTACATGGAATTTGGGAAGGATATACCGGCAATGGCTCAAATGCTTATATAGATCTGAACTGGATACCTTCTGTTAATGGGGTGAATTATCAGCTTAATAGTGCGAGTATGCTTTTGTACACAAGAACAAATGTTACATCTGATGGATCACATGGAACGAATTATAATACTGATAATAAAAATCTCGAAATAAATCCAAGAAGTTCTTCTAATAATGCTTGGGGGAAATGTAATAATACAACTCTTCTTTATTATGCAAATACTGATGGTAGAGGGATGTATGCAATTAGTCGTACGGCATCTGATTTGACAACACTATATAAAAATAAGGTTGCTATTAAAACAGCAACAAATATTCCAATCGGATTACCCACTAAATCAATTTACTGCCTTGCTTATAATGATGATGGTGTAGCTGCAGGATTCAGGGCAGATCAAGTTTCGGTAATTGCTTTAGGGTTAGGATTAACCCAAACAGACATAGACAACATAACAGACAGATTTCAAACACGCATGACATATCACGGAACACAGGTATGAAATGGATAGTATTAACACCGGAACAAGCTGTAAAGTACAGGCAGTATAAAATGACTCCCTGGTGGGGAATAGACCCTATCCAGACAAAAGATGGGCGGTGGGTTTTAAGGGAAGATCAGATAGGAGAACTGGAAGGGTTTAAAATGGAACAAAAAATTACTTTACAGAAATTTGAGGATAATGATTTAGATTTAATTGCAGATTTTAAAACTATACGTAATATTATCGAACTTACAAAAGCAGACTTCCCGGAACCAGAAATTGAATTAGTAGAAACACCAATAATACCAAAAAAATCATGAAATCATTTTTAGGAAGAATGTCAGTAGCTAACGGGATCCGTCTTGAGACAGGTACCGCAGCCGTAACAAGGAGAATAGTAGGGCTTATTATCCGCACTGACACAGTTATAGCTGCCTGGACAGCCAAGGACGCTAATGGACGCACTATTGACCTGGTGGCCCTGTTTAATATCTCAGGGGTTACTCTGTATAATACAGATCCGGCATTTGTGATCCCAGGCAACCTTGAGCATATCAGTTACACCCTGACCAGCGGGACGGTTTGGGAAATAATGGCATAATGAAAAGGATATCCATAACGGCAATACTTCTGTTTCTGGCCCTGGCTACAGTTTTTCCGCAAACGAGAACGGGGACCGGTATAGGGCTATTTAATCGCTTAAGGGATAGGTTGCTTAAAAGTAATGCAGCGCCAATAGCTATTAATTTAAGCACCATAGGGAATGCCCTGACAGATTCAACTCTATATCTGGATTGGACTTATTTTGATGCCAATGGAGATGTTGAAGGAACAGGCCTATTTAAGTGGTACCGGAATGGAGTAGCTACTGATTCCACCCGGCAGTATTATTTATTAAGTTCGCCAGACTCAGGCTATCACATAAGGCCCTCAGTTATACCGGTGGCCCTAACCGGCCAGACACACGGTATCGAAACATTTTCTGATAGTGTGGGGCCTATTTTGACTTACATTCCCCGAGATACTTTTTATGTCTCTACAACGGGGGATAATGGGGCCAATGGAATGACTACTGGTACACCCTGGCAGACGCTTCAATATGCCAATGACAATGCTTCAGCTGGTGCGGTCATAGCTTTAAAGAAAGGTGATGAATTCTCAGATGCCATTGCCATAAGAATAGATCGTGGCGGTACTGAAGGCAAGCCAACAGAATGGAATGGTTCAATTTGGGGTAGCGGTGCGAATGCTATTATTTCAACTGCCGGAAGTCGAGGTGGAGGCGAAAATGTTGCTTTAGTACATATCTCTGGTGGGTGTGAATATCTCACATTTCAGAATATAACAGTAGACGGTAACAACCAAATATGTTTTGGAATTGTCATTGGTTCATATACCGGGACATTCTCTCCCAATCTTGTTCAGAATAATGAAAACAATATCACTATTCAAGATTGCTATGTGACGAATATTGGGGATGGCAGTGCATATCTGCCTGGAATAATTGCTCAAACATGGAATACTGATATCTCAAATATAACTATACAGAGAAATACTATCGATAGTGTTGGCTCTCATGCCATCTCGTTTTATCCTGCCACTGATGCTGATGGCGCACCATATATAGGTGAAATAAGTGATTCTTATATAGGGTACAATACTATAAGTAATTTTAGGGAATATACTTCTAATGTTGGCTATGGGATACATATCAACAACAAAACAACAAACACAATAGTTGAACATAATACTATCGGTGATGGTGCCGGATCACAACTTGCTTTGGATCAAAATGAGGTTACAGCAGGTTATTTCCCAACAAATATAACGATAAGGTATAATTTACTTACCGGAAACATTGCTGCTGCTTGGCCTTTATTATTTGAGGTAGGGCAGGCAGTTAGTTGTGATGTATACGGTAATATAATAAGAAAAACAGCAGGAGATGATAGTGGAGGAGGAATATGGATATTTAATCATGGAGCCAGGACGTCAGAAGGTGCAGATATGAATTTCTATTTTAATACAATCTATTTAGCCGGAGGCAGAGGAATTATTGATATGTCTGATTGGGCAAGTGTGGTTGATTTCAAGAACAATATTATATATAGTGATGGAGTAGATGATTGTGTTGAAATTTCAACATCAGGATCAATGACTCACAGCTATAATTCATATTTTATGTCCGGTGGTGATTTAGTACCTACAATAGATAATAATGGTACTACTTGGAATTTGAGTCAGGTTGTTGCAAATTGGGAAGCTACTGCCATAGTTTCCGATCCTACATTTACCGTAGAATTTACCAATTTACACTACCAGACAGGCTCACCTGTTGATGGAGCAGGGGTAACTATTTCCGGGATAACAGAAGATATGGAAGGCACGGAGATGACCGAACCGCCAGACATAGGAGCACTTCATTCAATAGTCGATCCTTAAAATTATGCCTGAAACAAGAGCAAAAATAAAAGAATACCTTGCAATTAGTATCAGTGTATTGGCAATATTAGCTGCTATTGGAACATACACAAACAGTAAAGCCCAAAAGGCAATATTTGAGTATAAGGTTGAGCAGAATGAAAAGGAAATAGCCGTATTGAAGGCAAAGACTGAACATATCCCTGTAATGCAGACCGATATTAAAAATGTTGCTAAAGACGTCGATGAAATAAAAGATATTGTTGAAATGATCAGGGATAAATTAATACCAGTACATTGAAATACTTGATATTAATAGTATCTTTACATAGCCTCAGCTGATTCAGTAAAGAGGGACACAACACTGAGTGATACAATAAAAGAGGACACACTATATGTATTGCATAAGGCCCAGATAAAAAACGTTCAATCTAACATGGATAGTCTTAAAGCAGATCTAAGTAAAATTATCGAGTACCTTGAAAATAGTCCAATAAAAAAGAAGTAACATGAAAACCTGGAAAGACATTTATCAGTATGCCCTGGGGGCGTTGGTTGTTATCGCATTTGTGGTCATTTTAATATTGATGATCTTCAAAGAACCTGGGGATAACCAGGTACTTAATACTATGGTAGGGGCCTTTGCCTCCGGAGTAATAATGGTAATAACGTATTTCTTTGGATCCAGTAAGGGGAGTAATGATAAAAATGAAATGATTAAGAATGGCAGGTGACCCATGAGAACAATAAACCTTGCTGTATGGCACTGTTCCGCAGATGAGGCGGGGGTGGATCACCCCCTGGATTATTATGATAAGATGCACCGGGAGAAAAGAGGATTCCGGAAGGTGGGTTATCATATAATCATTCACCCTGACGGCTCCGTGGAATTTGGCCGGGAGATATGGGAGATAGGTGCTCACGCCAAAGGGTATAATCGTAACTCCATAGGGATAATGTATGTTGGGGGCTTAGAGAAAGGATCCAAAACCCATGACCGGCCTAACGGTACCCCTAAGGATACCCGTACACCGGCACAGCGCAAGACCATGAAGGATCTTAAGCGGTATCTGGATTATATGTATTCAGGAATTAAGCATGTCGGACACCGGGATCTCTCCGTGGATCTGAACGGTGACGGGGTGATATCCCCTGGGGAATGGATGAAGGCCTGTCCATGTTTCGACGTAGCAACAGAGTTATGAAAAATATTTCAATCATATTGCTGTCCCTGGTGATGACCTCCTGCATGACACAACGCAGGGTTTACCGGTATATAAGGGAACACCCGCTGCCTTCCACCAGTGATACGCTGATCAGGGAAGTGGTCAGGGACACTATTATTTACCGGGACACAACGATCTATATTACTTTACCTGGTGGCTCCGGGAGGGACTCAGTAGGGGTGGACACCGGGGAGGTGGAGATAAGGGCCAAGAAGCCCTCCCGGGGGCTTAATTTAAGGTATATCCCGGATACAGCTACAGTAAAAACTAACCTGGCCATAGCAAAGGCCTGGCTGGATCCTGGGCCACCGGCATACATTCACGTGACACTTCATCAACATGACACCCTCCTGGCCGTTAAGCTGGACTCAGCCCTGGCCAGGGAACAGCATTGGAGGGACCGGTATATGGAGGTAAAAAAGACGCAGACGGTACCACAAAGATTCATCCCTAATTTATATAAGGTGACATTCTGGATAGTGATCATTGAGGTTATTTCTTTAATACTGTTCCTGGTGCTGAAGTTTTTTCGTATCTGAAATTTTTGTATCTTTCCCCCTCATGGTGATATGGCCATAGCCCTATGGCCTCCCGGCCCCCCTTGAGCAGGACAAGGGGGGCCTTTCTTATTTAAAACCATTTTATATAAGGTTCAAAGAACATTTTTTTTATTCAGGGATAGGTCATGTTGAACCTTCTTATTACATTTGTGCCAAGTGTAACAAACAACTGAAACCATGATAACTGCACTAATCCTCATGCAAACCAACGCTGAACTGATTTTCAGCACAATTCAATTTATATTTTTATTCATTAAAACTCTTTAATTATGGAAAAGACAATGTATTTCAACAGCGAAAACGGCCAGGTGTACACCGCTAAGGTTACCCTGAGCAACAATGCCATGTATGCAAAAATAGGCAAGGATGGTTATTATGTCGATGACGAAAAAAAGGAGGCCAGGGTAAAGTACAATACCAAGTACGCCCTTCCCAAATCCTTTGAGAAGATTAACTGGAATGTCCCTATTTTACTGTCTGTAGCCAAAGGGCGCAGTGTCCGGGCCAAAGCCTTTACTGATGTTCCGGATTCGACTGATATGATCTGGACACTTACTGAGTCAGGTCAGCTGAAGTATGTTGAATTCAAGAAGATTTCATTTGTGGATTCTACCCCGGTTGCAAAGAAGGCCCCGGAAAAACCTGTAATGACAGTCGTTCCTAAGGATGAACCTGGCAAGCCCATCCCTCAAAATTCAGAGAAGGCTCAAAAGATCCTTAAGAAGAACGGGATTGACACCAGCCCCAAGCCTGAAATGACCAAGGAACAGGCTGAGGAGATACAGGAAGATTCAAACATTCAGGATGTATTTGATTATTTCAGGGCCATTGAAACTGAAAAAGATTTCAAAAAGGCCATTGATATAATGAATACGGAGGGATACAGCCTGTTTCATAAGCAGTCTCAGAAGGTTATGCATAATGTCAGGTTTGAGAAGGGTCGGAAGTTCATGGTCATTAAAGGGGACACCGAAGATGGAAAACGTACTTTTAAGGCCCTCCCGAGGGCTGTGAGCCGTTATTTCACTCTCCATAGGGTTACCCCCCCCTGTAAAGGATAAGGCCCCTCAGAAGGCTAAAAAATAGTCTCCATCACCAGAAACCAGGCCGGGATGAAACCCGGCTATTCCTGGTAGAAAATCATTCATTAAAATCCTGCACTATGGCACTTGACACAATTGCTGAAATTGAAATCTCCTACAACCCGGAGATACGCCCCTCTGACAGAATTCAAATAAAAGGATCTGACAAGGTGGCTGATGTTCTTATCCAGGACTGGGAAAACCTGGAACTTTATGAGACTTTTAAAATTATGCTATTGAACCGGGCTAACAGGGTACTTGGGGTAAGCACTCATTCAAAGGGTGGAATTGCCGGAACTGTCATTGATGTTAGGCTGATACTTGCCACCGCACTTAAAGCCGGGGCCTGTCAAATAATAATAGCACATAACCACCCCTCAGGAAACTTGAACCCGAGTGAGGTTGATATGACTATTACCAATAAAATCAAGGCTGGATGCAAGGCCGTTGATATAACCTTACTGGATCATATTATTCTCACCAGTGAGTCTTTCTTTAGTTTTTCAGATGAAGGTTTAATTTAAATATAATGCTATGAAAACACTATCGAGAAATGAAATGATGCAATCCCTCCGGACCATGTTCGGGGAGGATGAATTCATTAAGACCTCAGAGGAATTCTCCCAGGAGTTAACTGGTGGAATATGGATGACTGCAGAACCCGGCCCTGACTGGAAGGGACTGCCTGTATTTGATTATTATGAGGAAGCTGATCTCCTGATGAGGGACCTCCGGGCTGAGTTTCCCATAGCCGGTGAATTCAAGCCCTCTTATGACCTGGGGGTGTTAATTGAATTTGGGGATTATTTGAAACAACGGGGCTGGTACACTGAGTGGTATGATGCCGGCACTATGATATTATGGGAGGCTCAGTAATGGTAGAAATTAAGCAACTATACCTGATAGGCCCCGGAGCCTGGATCATCCACTTCGAATATTCAGAGAGCGGGATGAACATATCCGGAAAGATCCTTCATGAAACTAAAACGCCTCTGATCTATCACCCTGAAGTGGCTAAGGGAGTAGTCCTGGCCAGGCTATCAATGGTAATTTAATCCATACCGTTGAGACTTCACCCCTTCTGGATACACCGGGAGGGGTGATCTTTTGGCAGTCTCAATAACATTTATTACATTTACGCCAAGTGTAACAAATAATAAACCTATGGCACAAGTCAGAATCACATTACCCCCCGCCTTAGATCGTAAGGTGGAGAACCTCCAAGCGGAAGAGAAGGAGCGCAATGGAGGGGTACAATTAAGAACAAAGGCAGATCAGTGCGTCAATCTTATCGAGATAGCCCTTGATGCCTTATCCTTCAAGAAGTAACAACCTTAAACAACTATTATGAAAAACGAAAAGTTTAAAGTTCTGGAAGTGGAGATCAAAAATTTCAAGAACATTTCTGATCTCAAGTTTTCACCTGGTGGAAACAATGTTTTCCTGGTAGGTAAAAATGCCGTTGGGAAAACCAGTGTAATACAGGCCGTATGGTCAGCGCTCAGCCAGAAGGCACAGCCTACCATGCCCCTGAAAAGCGGGGAGGAAAAAGGCAATGTCCTGGTGGTCCTGGGTAACGATGAGAAGCGGTACACTATTGAAAGGCGTTACGTGGGAGATAATACCTACCTGGAGATAACATCCCCGGATGGATTCTCAACAACCAGGGTGAGTGCTCTGGAAAACCTGGTGGGAAATATTGACTTTGATGTTTTCCAGTTTGTTGACCTGGCCAGGTCTGTCCCGGGACGGAGACAACAGGTGGATATCGTAAAGCAGATGATCGACCCATCCATTCTGCAGGATATTGATTCATTGAAGTCTGAAATTGCAGAAGAAAAGGAAAATAAGTCATTCTGGACCATAAAAAAGCGCGACCTCGAGGGTAGGTTCAAAGAGGCTGAACTTACATTGAGAGGGGAAAAGCCGGTGCCGGTGGATGTTAAGGAACTGCGCAGTAAGTATGAGGAAGGTCAAGAGCATAATTCCAGGCATGAGCAATTAATTTGGAAACAGACTGACCTCACAGAACAGCAACGCAAACTTGAGGCTCAGCTTAAGGAGGTTAAGGAAAAGCAGATGGCTATATCCAATAAGTTAACGACGATCCCGCTTATTGATATAACTGAGATAGGCAACCAGATCCGTCAGGCTGATCAGATCACAGCGGAAGTTGAAACCTGGGAGGCAGCGGAAAATATCAAGAGCCAATACACTGAGGCCAGGGAAAACATTAAAAAGCAGGATATCAATGTAGCTGACCTTGAAAGTAATATACAGACCCTTATTGCCTCAGCCAAGCTACCGGTTAAGGGACTTACCTTTAATGAGGATGGACTGCTTTATAACGGCCTCCCGTTCGATGACACGGCTCTGGCTACCTCAGAACTCCTGGGCATAGGCCTGGAACTTGCGATGGCTCAGAACCCACAGGCAGGGGTCCTGAAGATTGCTCGCGGGGAGTCAATAGGTAAGGAACTGATGGACTCCATACTGGCCACCGTGAAAAAGCGAGGCTACCAGGTATTCATCGAGCAGGTCAGTGATGAGGCCCAGGAACTGAAGGTTATAATTAAGGAGGCCTGACATGGGTAAGGTTAAGTATTTTTATAAGGCCAGGTGCTTTTATACAGTGGAAGGGGAGATTGAACTTGAAAAGACTGCCAGTACTAATGTAATGTTTTCAATGATCCGTGAAAAGCATAACATCCCGAAGGAACTCGGGATTGATATATCAATAAAAACTGAAGGCTATGACGAGGCTACAAAAAAAAGCAGATCAGAGGCAATTAAATTTTCCAAGCGAACTGATAAGGATGAGATTTCACCTTAAAGTAATCTGTACCGTGTCCAGGTTGACGGGAGATAATATGCCCCTTCGCAGAGAACTGGAAGTTGATAAGGATATGCACTTCATTTCATCCAGGGTTATAGCCCTGGAACTCGAGGCACTTTGACAGGTGCCTCGATTTTCTTATATTACATTTTATTCACTAAACAACTACAATTATGGAAATCATTAAGGCGCACGAGCCTATTCGTGCAACGACGATCCGGGTCCTGATTTACGGGGAGCCTGGGATTGGAAAAACTACCCTCGGACTAACGGCTCCCAGGCCCTTGCTTGTGGACTGTGATAGCGGGGTGCGAAGGGTGGCCCCGCAGTTTCGATCTGACTATGTCCCGGTGACATCATGGAAGGATATCCTGGACGTCACTGAAGATCAACTCCCGGATTATGAAACGCTGGTCATCGACACCGTAGGTAAGGCTATGGAGTTTCTTGCTGACCAGGTGAAAAAGGAAAACTATAAACTCACCAGTAAGACCGGTGGTCTCACCCTTCAAGGATGGGGAGCGCTCCTGGCACAATTCACGGACTTCCTGGGTAAGGTACAGCGCAGGGGTAAGCATATTGTCTTTGTTGCTCATCACCGGGAAGGCCAGGAGGATGAAAAGCGGTATTTCAGGCCTGATATCTCCGGGAGATCACTCGGTAATATTGTACGGGATATGGACCTGGTAGGATATATGCAGTCCCGCAATAATGAACGTACCATCTCCTTCAATCCCACTGATGCATTTTACGGGAAGAACACTTGCAGCTTACCCCCGGTAATTAATATTCCGGATCTGTCACAAAGTGCAAGCAAGCCCCTGTCAAATATCTTTGGCCAGTACGAAACCATGCTCGAATCCCAGGCTGAAGTAATGAAGTCTTATGAGGAACTTCTATCTGATATTGATATCCAGGTGGGATCAATTGAGGATCCTGACACGGCTGACTCCTTCTTCACCTGGTTTCAGGATATAGTTGAGATTTGGGACAGCCATTCCATTGCCAGGCTGAAGGTTGGGGAGAGGCTTAAAGATTTGAAAATCAAATTTGATAAGACCTCAGGCCGGGCCGTTTGGATAAACCCCCCGGTAGCTAAAGAATCTGTACCTTCACAGGACAAAAAGGATACAAATGTATAACATATATGCTACCCTCCTGGACAGCTTTCAATACATGCTGACAGGAAAGTTCGATACAACCGAACAGGATATCATTGATCAACTTAACCGAGTTGAGATACCAAAAACGGAGGCCATGCTTAAAGGTACAGCCTTCCATTCCCTGACTGAAGGCCTGGCTGAAGTTTTAACGCCAAAGGATGGTTACTATGAATTTGAGTTTTGGAAATTTCCGGTTGGTCCAGTGGAAACTATTTCTGAGGCACGTAAAGGGGGCCTGCATGAGGCTTTTGTCGAGACATACCTTGATACGCCCCGAGGGGAGATAAGGCTTTACGGGATAGCTGACACCCTCCTGCGGGGGGATATCCTTGATGTGAAATGTACTGGCCGGTACCAGGCTCCCCGGTATAATAGATCCTGGCAGATGAAAACCTACCTAAAAATTACCGGTTCAAAGATGATTAAGTTCCTCATAACTGATTATGATTTTGTGTATGGAGAGGAATACACCTGGCAACAATCCTGGGATAATGAACTCATGGATCATATTGTCAGGGTGATTGACTTCATTGAGGCCCGTGCTGATTTAATAACCCATAAAAAAGTTTACCATGATCCGAGACAATGATCCAAGAAGGTATCTATTTTTCGATACCGAAACCACCGGTGTCCCGAAGGACTACCGTGCTCCTGTTACTGACTCTGAAAACTGGCCCCGCCTGGTGCAATTAGCCTGGATATTCCAGGCTGCCGGGGAGCCTGACCAGGTAGGTAATGATATTATCTATCCTGACGGCTTTAAAATTCCGGAGGATGCCAGTGCCATACATGGCATAACTACTGAAATAGCCAAAGAGAAAGGTGTTCCTTTAGCCAATACCCTATCAAAATTTTTAAACCTGGTGGATAGGGCTGACCTCATGGTAGGGCATAATATCAGTTTTGATATAAATATAGTGCGGGCTGAGATCCACCGGGTAAAGCTGGATGATGCCCTGGAAGGAAAGGGATCATTATGTACTATGATGAAATCTACAAACTACTGTAAGATGCCAAAGAAAGATGGGCGTAAGGGGTATAAATGGCCTACCCTTCATGAACTATATTTTACCCTATTTAATAAAGGCTTTGAGGACGCTCACGATGCCAGGGGTGATATAAGCGCAACGGTCAAGTGTTTCTGGAAGCTTTATGAAAAACAAGTAATACTGCTATGATACGAGGATTTGAAAAATACACGAAGGATCTAACTGTAGTTGATAAGCGGGTTGCTGAGGCTTTGGCAAAGATGCTGTCAGCCAGGGAGGGATCTGATCTGGCCATGACTAATGAGAGAATAAGCTACTGGTTAAAAACAAAATATTGGAACCAGGAGTTTTCTGACTCAAAGATCCGGAAGTTAATAAGTTATATCAGGCTGTCACATTTGTGCCGAAGGCTGGTGGCCACCAGTCAGGGATATTACGTGGAGCCTGATGATGATAAGGTCCGGGAATATATCCTGTCTTTAAGGGAACGGGCTGGAGCTATTGACGCTATTGCTGAGGCCATAGAAAAGGACATCACTCCGGTGCCTCAAAGCGGGGATCTGTTTGGATCAATAAGCCATACCTCACCCCGGGAGCCAGAAGATTGATATATCACTGAAATTTTTTATATTACACCACACTAAATTCTGCAATTATGGAAAAATGTAAATTCTGCGGGGGGGGTGGCCCCCTTCATAACCATCACATAATACCTGGAATTGAAACCAGTGATAATAAAATAAAGCTATGCATTGATTGTCACTTCAAAGTTCATCATCCTGATAAGTTAAATGGAAATAGTGATCAATTTGAAGAATACTTTAAAGACGTAATTTCAAGGGATTTGCTTTCTGATGGATGGGGTATTATGCCTCGTAAAATACTTTATAATAATGAATTAACATCACTGGCTAAATTAATGTATTGTGAGTTATCAAGTTTAAGTTCCAGTAAAGGGTATTGTTGGCCAAGTAATTCATATTTAAGTGATCAATTTAATGTCACTGAGCGAACAATAAGGCGGGCATTAACTGAGTTGGAACCATATTTGATTATTCAAAATAGAGGGGGGGCAGGAAGATTAATCTTTATTCATAAAGTTAACCAGGACAAAAATGTCCGGGTTGATTATGAACATGGACAAAAATGTCCACCCCTTAGCAGTACTACCTCTATTGAATCTTTATCTTCTATTAAAGAAGAAGAAAAGATCAAGAAAAAAGAAAACATACAAAAGAAAAAAGAAGTTATCGAGGCCACAGTTACGGAGGTTATTGATTATTTGAACTTGAAGGCTAATAAGCGGTTTAATAGTAAGACGGAGGCACACCGTAGGTTTATACGGGGCCGGTTAACTGATGGGTTCAAACTTGATGATTTCAAGAAGGTTATTGACAAGAAGGTAGCCAAATGGACAACCAACCAGGCAATAAGGTCACAGATGAATGACTATTTAAGGCCTGAAACATTATTCTGTGCTAAGCACTTTGAGTCATACCTTAATGAATCTGAATACTATCCATATAAAATCTCAGGGATAGATTATACTCAGGTAAATGGAATTACTTAAGGAGCGCTACAAGGAGATCCTGGGTAAACTCCATAACCGTAAACCAGGAAGGCCCTCAACTATATTGATGGAGGGCCAGTTAGATTTACTTATTGACCTGGTAGGTGATATAGGAACTGAATTGATATCCAGTGATTATGTTATTGACCAGGATAATGATCAGATGATTGAGAATTTAATTCTCTATTTTATAGGGGATCCCCTCTTTCCAGGTGACTTGTCAAAGGGGCTACTGATGGTAGGTGGCCTTGGTACTGGTAAAACTACCCTATTCAAAATTTTCCGTGAGATTCTCACCGGCCTACAAATCAAAGATTGGAACCTAAGGGTAGTGAAATGCACTGAGGTTGTGGAGGCCTGGGAGCATACTGGATGGGAGGGTGTAGCTAAATATAAAACCGGAGCATGGTGCTTCGATGACCTCGGGGAGGAAAACCTTGAGGCGAACCATTATGGCAGCCGGTATAATGTTATGGCTAAGATTCTGTCTGACCGTTATGAACGCTGGCAGGATGAGGGCCAGATTACCCATATATCAACTAACTACATTCCGAGTTTACTCGAGTCGAAGTACGGGGAGAGAGTTATGGACCGTATCGCTCACATGAGTAATGCCATGCTATTTAATAAACAAATAAACAGGAGGTTTCAGAAATGAGCAGACCATTATTAACCCAGGCACAATTAAAGGACAGAACGACAGCTATAATCCACCAAATAGTTGAGGATTTTGGTGGTCATGATAACAGGGCCTTTATAAAGGCTTTAAAGGACTTTCGTAAGGCGGTGGTCCTGGAGGTTCACTATGAGTATGGGAGGCGTCTGAGGGGCGTAAAAACAGATATTGAGGCTTTATATTAACCAATAATTAACTACTATGAAAACAAAAACATTTGAAAATGAGCTTACTGATTGATGATTTCTGCATTGCTGACACCGGCCTGGTTAAAGGAGGGGTGACTATAATAGTTAGCGCAACCATACCCTCAGTTACAGATCCTGAGCCTGATGACTATTCAGAGGCCTTACAGGAGATAAAACAGATCCAACCATTTACCCCCTTAAAAATTTACGGGGTGAGGGTGGCACGTAATAAACGGTGGTATAATACAGACTATGGGTATATCAATGAGATAGCCCTATATGGGAAGGAGGTGCAAATTGAAAAGGATGTCAAGTAAACGGGCCAGGAAGGAAAGGGAATTGCGTAAGGTTGAGGCTGAACTGGATATGTTGCCAGGAAACCAGCGTTGCTACTTTTACCCCCTGGAAAGGAAACGGGAATATCATCACATTATCCCGAAGTCAGAAAGTTTTAATCTTATTGCTGAACCTGGTAATTTACTGCCGGTAGGAGGAACGGCCCATGCCATATTAGATCAAGGTACCATTAGTGAGATCATGGGCCTACCCCGCATTCATGACTACCTGGCAAAGATGCTGGAACTTAATGAGGGTTACTATAATAGATTTATTCACTTACGCTTAACTAAATAACTATGTATCAAAAATTACTTTTAATTGGACACGTCGGGAAGGATCCCGAGACAAAATACCTGGAAGGGGGTACTGCAGTTGCTAACTTAACCCTGGCCACCAGTGAGACATACCGTAACCGGGACGGGGAAAAAGTTACAAACACTGAATGGCATAATGTTGTTTTTTGGAGGGGCCTGGCTGAGGTCGTTGAAAAATATGTAAGGAAGGGTTCACTTATCCAGGTGGAAGGGAAGATACGGACCCGCTCCTGGGATGACCGCGATGGGAATAAGCGATATACTACTGAGGTGGTTGCAGATGGGATGTTAATGCTGAGTAAAAAGACTGATGAAAGAGAACCCCTGCAGGAGCATGCCAGTGGACCCTCACCAAGACAAGAGCCAATACCCTCAGTATCTATCCCGGGGGAGGAACCAGACGATTTACCTTTTTAATCATGGAACAGCCATTTGAACTTGAAGATATTGAGGCCGTAATAGTTATCATAAAGGCTAAGGGGAAACATTGGAGCATCATGCCTAAGCCTGGACGCAAGGAGGAAGGTAATAATTTACGTGTTGCCCTGGCTGTAGTCTTACTGGAATCTCATAAAATAGTCATACCTTCATTGGAGGAAATACGTAAACAAAACAAAAAACAGCCATCCAAATAAAATCAATGAGATGAGACTAAGGTTTTTAAACTATCGGAAATACAAAATGGGTAAGATGCCTTTAAGGTTTTATCTACCATGTTTCCATAAGTTTTGGAATGGTGAAATTTGGCATTTTACAATCTTTAGGGATTACGGTATTGAGTTGGATTTTAGGAAAGGCAGTATTATAGATTGGCTATTAACGAAAAAAGAAAAACAGGTCTTTTTAGAACGATGGTTTATGAAACGTAATTAATATGGATAATTACGAACATTTATATAGCATTCAAAAGTTAAGGAGAAACAATGAAACCGAAAATAAAATTATGTGATGGGTGTAATGTTAATCAGCCGTGGGAACATAGGTGTCATGGCGAAGGATGCTCTTGTGAGGAAATAGGATGTAAATATCACCAGGGTCGAATTAGTTATGATGAAGTGATGAAAATTGTTAAAGAGGAACAGCCATGAATGAAATACAGCAATACAGGCAAGACTCTGCTAAGTGGATGGGATATGAGTATCGAATAGATAAAATTCCGTTTTACGAAAGTGATGGATCAGTTTCATACAATTCCTCTCCTAATTGGCATCCAGATGAATCCTATGAACAGATGCATATGATGTGGAATAAATTAAACAATAAAGAAGTGTGTAATATTCATTGCAATGTTTGTAATGGAACATTAATAGAAATAGCACAGATAAAGCCCTGGGCAGAATTAGGTGAAGGGTGGGACAAAGATATCCGCATCGCCTTTATGAAAGCTTGGACTGAATATTATAAAGCCATAAGCCATGAATGAAATAACCAATAAAACAGAATAAAGATGAAAACAGCAGAAGAATTTTTAAATGAAAAAATGGGAGATAAATCGAATTGGCCCGAACCCTATCCTACATTTAGGTCAGAACTTATTGACTGGATAGAATCCTATGCAAAGGAACATGCTAAAGCGGGATATAAAGCAGGTGTATTAAATGCTTATACCGTTTTAAATATAAATAAATCCTTTGAAGATTGGTACACTGAATACTTAAAATAGATAAGAAATGACAATTAAAAAGGCGATTGAAAAAATCATCAATCCTGACCACAGGCTTATACTTGCAAGTGAAACATCCTACAATGTAGATAAGAGGCTCAGGGATGCTATTCTTTTACTTGCTGAAGCTATTGATAAATTAAACGAAAGCCATGAATGAAATAGAAAAGAAAGCAACAGAAATCGCTGAAAAAATAAGTGGTGTACAACCGAGAAATCCATTTGCAGAAGCTA
>Ga0307376_10000657_pt1 | contig 42353 bp, 40 predicted proteins | sample TR2MG_FD_202536 | JGI IMG/M metagenome (GOLD analysis project Ga0307376, IMG submission 202536) | Soil microbial communities from Risofladan, Vaasa, Finland - TR-2 | ecosystem: Environmental > Terrestrial > Soil > Coastal area > Acid sulfate soil | place: Finland: Risofladan, Vaasa | collected...
GCTCGCCCCCTACATTGTAAACATAGAAATCGGGAACTATATATTTTTCAGAATCTCTTGCAAAGAACGGTCTTCCAGGTCTTGGTTCAAGGGATGATATAACTTCCATTGCTTCTTGCATTTCTTGAGATGGATCTTGAATTGCATCTACAATAACGCTCAGATCAATCTCATTTATCTCTTCAAAATGCTTGTCAATAATTTCTACTACGAGGCCGTCTTTAGGGTAACCCAAATCCAACGCTTGGATTGTTAAACACTCTTTTAAGTTTTGTGAGCATACTCCTGTCGGGTCAAATGATGACTGAATTTTGTGTAAAACAGCTTTCGCCGTTTTGATTATATATTTAGAACTCCTAGAGCCGTTTAGGGCATGGTCATTTATTTCTATGTCTTGATTTTCTGAATCCATATTTTCAGCATTTTCGATCTGATTCAGATAAATAAGCGCTATTTCTTCTATGTCAGTTTCAAGATATCCGTCTTCATTAGTATTCCCTATAATATCCGAGGCAATCTCTTTTTCTATATGTGTGAAGTCGGATATATGGAGCTGCCATCTCAGGTGATCAAGAAGAGACTCGGCAGAGCTAATTCTATTCTCCCAGGGGGATTCCTCTTCACTATCATCAATATATTCTCTTGATGAATAATGCGGTATATCGTTGCCCTGATTTCCTAATACCCGATCATCTCCAAAACTACTTAAATCAAACTCTTCACTAGAGCTGTCCTCAGTCTTTTCTTTAGTATTCTCAGACTCTTCTAAAGTCGGGTTTTCAATTAGCTGCTCTTCCAGATAATCCTTTAATTCAAGCGTGGTCATCTGAATTAACTTTAAGAATAGCTGGAGCTCCTGGGTTAAAACCAGGCGTTGTTGGAGTACTTGCCTTTGAGAAGTGTTTTGACTTAAATTTATACTCATAACGCTTTATTTATCCAAATTGTTTTCAGTTTCTCTAACCCCACTACATTATAATACAGGGCAGATCTTATACAAGATTCGTGCCACTTGAATAAGTATAGCACAGTTTTGAAATTTATGTACGTAATAAGGCTAAATTATTGAGATTTTATAGAAATTCTATATAGATTCTGTATATATAAAACGCTTTTATATTTATATAGAGTTATATTGGCTGGGGGAAATATTGATTTATTTAGTCTTAATCTTTTAGTTTCAGAAACATTAATTTATTTTATTCAAAGATTGAGTTCTTCCGGTTTATTTAGAGTTGTTTGGTATTACCCATTTTCTCTCACCGGAGTGCTTGTTTTCATAAATTCTGATCTCATCTTCGTGTCCAAGTGAGTGTCCTATATCATCAAGTCCTTCAATTAAGCTTTTCTTTTTAAATGGATCTATATCAAAATTAATAGACCAGCCCTCATCATCAGAAATTGTTTGAGATTTCAAATCTACTGTAAGATCGTGACCTTTCTTTGAGTTCACAATACTAAAAAGTTCCTTCACCTTTTCTTCTGGTAATACGATTGGGAGTATAGCGTTCTTAAAGCAGTTGTTATAAAAAATGTCCGCAAAGGAAGGCGCTATAATAACCTGAAAACCAAATTCCCTTAGAGCCCAAGGCGCATGTTCTCTTGAGCTTCCGCTTCCGAAGTTGTGGCTTGTAAGCAATATCTTGGCATCTTGATGATGTTCATGGTTGAGTTCAAAATCAGGATTTGGCGTTCCGTCTTCATGATAACGCCAGTCAAAAAATAAGAATTCCCCAAACCCAGTTCTTTCAACCCTTTTTAAAAATTGTTTCGGGATTATTTGATCTGTATCTACGTTTATTCTGTCCAGTGGAGCTACTCTGCCATGTACTCTTTCTAATGGTTCCATTTTGTTTCCTCTTTAAAGTTCTTTGTCTAGATCCCAATTTCTAACATCTACGAAATGTCCTTCGATTGCTGCAGCTGCGGCCATGGCCGGACTAACTAGGTGTGTCCTCCCGCCTTTACCCTGGCGTCCTTCAAAGTTTCTGTTTGAGGTGCTTGCGCATCTTTCCCCAGGCTCAAGTATATCAGGGTTCATTCCAAGACACATGCTGCACCCAGATTCTCTCCATTCAAATCCCGCATCTTTAAATACTTTATCAAGCCCAAGTTTCTCAGCCTGCCATTTTATCATCTGCGACCCTGGCACAACCATTGCGCTTACTGTTGAAGCCACTTTTCTACCCTTTACCACTCTCGCGGCTTCAGTTAAATCCTGAATTCTTCCGTTGGTACATGAACCTATAAACACGCGGTCAATCTTAATATCCTCTATACGTGTTCCGGCGTTAAGGCCCATATAGTTAAGAGCGCTGATTGTAGCTTTTTTTGTATTTTCGTCTTCTATCTCATTAGGGTTAGGAATCTTCGCAGTTACATCTAGCACCATACCAGGATTTGTGCCCCAGCTGACTTGAGGAACAATTTTTGCTGCATCAAGAGTAAGTGATTTGTCAAAATGAGCTCCTTCATCTGTCTTGAGTTCTCTCCAATGCGCAAGCGCCGCTTCCCAGTCCTCGCCCTTTGGCGCAAATTTGCGGCCTTTTACATATTCAAAGGTCTTTTCATCAGGAGCTATCATTCCAGCCCTTGCACCTGCTTCAATTGACATGTTGCAAACTGTCATCCTTTCTTCCATTGTTAGAGCTTCAATTGCGGACCCTCTATATTCTACAACTGTTCCCGTAGCTCCAGCTGTTCCTATATGACCTATAATATTTAAGATTATGTCTTTAGCGGTTACACCGTAGCCTCGCTCACCCTCTACACGGATTTCAAACTCTTTGGGTTTGTTTTGCCTTAAACACTGTGTAGCAAGCACATGCTCTACTTCGCTTGTGCCTATACCAAAGGCTAATGATCCAAATGCACCGTGAGTCGAGGTATGACTGTCACCGCAAACTATTGTCATTCCGGGTTTAGTAAGTCCAAGCTCAGGTCCTATGATATGAACAATTCCCTGCAAATCACTGTTTACATGTAATCCAAAGAGTGGGACCCCGAATTCCTCACAATTTTCCTCTAAAACTTCGATCTGTCTTGCAGAAATAGGGTCTTCAATTGGTATTGATCTGTCTGTAGTAGGTACGTTGTGATCCATCGTTGCATAAGTTAGATCAGGTCTTCTTACTCTACGCCCAGTAAGGCGTAGACCCTCAAAAGCCTGAGGAGAAGTAACCTCATGTACTAAATGTAGATCAATGTATATAAGTGTGGGTTGACCTTCTTCTTCAAAGACCACATGTTCTGCCCATATTTTATCAAATAGTGTTCTAGCCGACATATCTTTATCCTTTTATATTGTGCTAAAAAGCTAATTATGCACAACAAATAATCATTTTTTAGATTTACAGGCCCTATACAACTGCTGTAAGAAAAATATATACGAAATCACAAATATCAAGAGATTTTAGATGTTAAATGCTTTTCTGCCGGGATATATAGCTTCATCTCCTAGTTCTTCTTCTATTCTTAAAAGCTGATTGTATTTAGAGACTCTGTCACTTCTAGAAGCTGATCCTGTTTTGATTTGCCCGGAGTTTGTAGCAACAGCAATGTCTGCGATTGTGTAGTCCTCTGTCTCGCCGGAACGGTGAGATATTATATATGTATACCCCGCATTCTGAGCCATTCTAATCGTTTCTAGTGTTTCGGTTAATGAGCCTATTTGGTTAACCTTGACCAAAATAGAGTTTGCTGAGTTTTCTTTAATTCCTCTGGCAAGCCTTTTGGTATTTGTTACAAAGAGATCATCCCCGACAATCTGCACCTTATCTCCTAGCTCCTTAGTCATCATCTGCCAGCCTTTCCAGTCATCTTCCGCAAGTGGGTCTTCAATAGAAATAATCGGATACTGACTTACCCATTTACTGTAAACGTCAATCAGTTTATCCCTGTCAATCTTTTTGCCTTCTATTGTGTATTTGCCATTTTGATAAAATTCGCTGGATGCCGCATCTATAGCAAGTGAAATTTCACCACCAATTTTGTATCCTGCTTTTGTGATCGCTTCGAGTATGCATTCTATTGCTTCTTCATTGGATTTTAGATTAGGGGCAAATCCGCCTTCATCACCAACCGATGTCGCGTAGCCTTTTTTCCCAAGAATCGATTTTAGATTGTGAAATACTTCAAAACCAGCTCTGATAGCTTCTGAGAACTTGGTAAATCCCGCAGGTACTATCATAAATTCTTGAAAGTCCAGATTGTTATCTGCATGAGCTCCGCCATTAATAATATTCATTAACGGTACAGGAAGCGTATTGGCTGAAATCCCTCCAAGATAAGCATACAGAGGTATATATAACGAATTGGCTGCCGCTTTGGCGACGGCGAGTGAAACTCCTAAGATTGCATTTGCGCCTAATTTAGATTTATTAGATGTCCCGTCTAATTTGAGCATCAACTGATCAATATCATATTGGGCTGTTACATCCGCACCAATTAACTTGGGAGCAATAACGTCCTTAATATTCTTAAGGGCCTTTTGGACTCCTTTGCCCAGGTATCTTTTCTTAACATTATCTCTTAGTTCTATAGCCTCATGTTCACCAGTGGAAGCTCCTGAGGGCACAGCTGCTCTTCCGAACGATCCATCCTCACAGATTATATCAACTTCTACAGTAGGATTTCCCCTGGAATCCAAAATTTCTCTTGCTAAAATTGCATCAATTATTGCCACGTTATAGTCCTCCCTAAAGTTTCACTCACTTCTAAGGGAAATTACCATATCAACTTATTCCTATCAAATCGGGTAAAATTATTATATGCAATAATGTTGTTGGAAAAGTAACATTAGTTCGGTACAATCTTACACTCTTAAAATGACACACAAGGACAATTAATATGACATTTGTTTCGAAGGCAACAAAACTTCTTAGAATTAGTTATCTCTTTGTTATCTTATTTATTGTTTCATGCGCAATTGGAGACGGTACTCCTCCCGCAACAATTACTGATCTATCTTCAGTTGAAGTTAGTAGACTGCTCAATTGGATAGCCCCTGGAGACAACGGTAATAAAGGCAGAGCTACAATTTACTTTTTCAGGTATTACGATAATCAGGAAGTAGCTGAGATATTGGGAGTGCCTAATCTAGATGGAGTGCCATTTTTAGAAATTGAAGAAGCTGTTCGGGATAATTTTAGCAATGCTACTCAGATTCCCGATTTCCAACAGCCGGATGTTGCGGGATCATCTCAGAGTTTTCTTGCGCCTCGTCTGGACTTAACTGGTGAACTGACTTTCTTTTATTCCATCCTGACTAACGATGAAGTAGGCAATTCCTCACAGCCCTCAAATGTAGTTGAACTAACTACGCCACTTCAATCTGTTAAATATTTGAGTGATGAGCCGGGAAGCTGTCTTGGAGATTCTGTAGGATCAGGGAACTTTAATGGAGATCAGGAAACTACCACTAACAATGGCTTTACCAATGACATTGAATTTATAAATGACTATGCTATTGGCGATCCTTGTCTTGGAAGGGTCTATATCTTTTTTGGCCAAGAGGATTTGACCAATGACGGCAGTACTGTTATTGACGTTGCTAATGCGGATGTAACTGTTATCGGAAATCCTGATGATCTGTTTGGCGCTTCGTTGGCTGGGATTCCAGATTTTGATAATGATCCAAGGACAGAGGAACTTGTTATAGGAGCCCCCGGATTTGATAACGATAGAGGAAAAGTATTTGTAATTTTTGGTAGTAGAGAACTTCCGAGCGTAATTGATTTGGCTGATCCTAGTGTTGAGAGGATAGAGGTTGTTGGAGAAAATGTCGGAGACAACTTTGGTTTTTCAGTAGCTGACGGAGATGATGTGACAAATGGATCCGGCCTATTCTTGGTTGGAGCGCCATTTTTTGGATCAGACACGGGAAGGGCTTATATCTTTAGAGGTGCTGGTCTCAAGAAGGATGAAGAAGTTCCTGCTACCGATGCCGGTGCTACATTTACCGGCGAGGGGCCTGGTGATTTATTTGGTTTTGACATTGAGAATGTTGGAAGAATCAGAAGAAATAGTTTTGATGAAATTGGAGCTGGGGCACCTGGCATAGGTAGGGCATATGTAATATTAGGCCAAGATAATATTAACAGCATAGATTTAGCTGTGGATACTAGTGATGTAGTAATTCTTGAAGGTAGTGCAGATGACAGTTTTGGAATTAGCTTATCTGGAGATGGGGATATAGATGAAGACGGCGAGGAAAGAGACGATGTAATTGTCGGTGCTCCTGATTCTAATATGTCTACAGGTTCTGTGTTCTTATATTCAGGTGATGATATAGATAATTCCTTTCAAGATGGAACTATTCCCCCTGTTGAGACTGAATTTACTGGTATAAGTCCCGGAGACATGTTTGGAGCTTCTGTGAGTGTTATGGCTCAGCTAAACTTTGAACAAGACCAGAGAAAACGAGATACTGCTACAGTTCTTATCCTAGAGACCATTAATGCTGATTTTGGAGTTGGCGCTCCCGGAACAGCCAATGGTAATGTCTACATTTTCTTTGGACAGACGGACTTCCCCGCTACAGTATCCGCTTCAAATGCAGATGCAGAGCTAGTTGGAGAGGCCGGTGAATCCAATTTTGGATCATTAGTTCAGGGTATTGGAGATGTAAACGGGGATATATTTGAAGATTTTGCTGCCGGTGGAACCGAATTTATAAGGACCCTATATTAGACTTAATTAATAAATTGTACTGCTGTTCTTTGTTGCTTATCTAATAGTAATCAGCTCTGGGATATCTGACGCTTGTCCTCGGTAATATAGCCGTCTTTAAATGTAATTACTCTCTGGGCGTATTCTGCAATATCCCGTTCATGTGTGATCATTATGATTGTTTTCCCTAGTTGGTTTAAGCCCTTAAAAATTTCCATGATTTCCATACTCGTCTGAGAGTCGAGATTCCCTGTAGGCTCATCAGCTAAAATAATGCTTGGATTATTGACTATTGCCCGTGCTATTGCCACTCGCTGCTGTTGTCCACCTGAGAGCTGGGAAGGGTGGTGATGTTCTCGTCCACCCAGGCCTACTTTTAAGATGGCTTCGCTTGCAAGTTCTGATCTCTTTTTCGAGTCTGTGTTGTTGTATATCAGGGGAAGCTCAACATTCTCTATCGCAGATGTTCTAGCCAAGAGGTTAAAGCTCTGAAAAACAAATCCTATTTTCACATTCCTTATTTCTGCAAGTTCGTCAGTTTCCATTGAGGAAACTTGATTGTTATCGAGGAAGTATTCTCCGCTCGTTGGTTTATCTAGACATCCGATGATATTCATAAAAGTACTTTTGCCCGAACCTGAAGCGCCCATTATGGATACAAAATCCCCGTTCTCTATTTCAATAGAAATTCCTTTAAGGGCCTGGACTTTTACCTCTCCCAAGTCATATGTCTTATGAATATCTTTGACTTCGATAACAAGATTATTAGTGCTCATTTTTTAGAATCTCTTGGGTTGAGGTAGGTAAGATGCGCTATTTCCTGAATCCTCTTTAATTAGCGCTTCAACGATAACTTCATCTCCTTCATTGATCTCACCCTGGGTAATTTCAGTATGTCGACCGTCCCCAATCCCGGGCATTACTTGGACAGCTTTGATTTGTCCATTTTTGGAGGGAATCCATACATGTGGAGAAGTGTTTATGTCTACATTATTAGTATCAATAATTGCAGAAGAGGGCGGTATGAATCTTAGAGCTGATGTCGGGACTCGTTTTATATCTGCTTTTTCTGCTACTATAACTTTTACATCTGCAGTCATACCGGGTTTTAATTTGTTCCCGTCATTATTTATCGAAACTACAACATTGTAAGTAACTACACTGTTGTTTGTTATGGGCTCATTTCTAATTTGAGAAACCGTACCTTCAAAAGTTTCATTAGGAAAAGCATCAACAGTAAAAAATGCTTTTTGGTCTCTTCCAATTTTACCTATGTCTGCCTCACTTACATTTGTATCAATTTTCATCTTTGAAAGCTCTTGAGATATCAAAAAAAGCGGCTTGCCATTTGGTGTAACGTTCTCTCCGGTATTTATATTGCGAGAAAGCACTATGCCGTCTATTGGTGAGCGGATAGTCGTATTGTTTAAATTTGCTTCAGTTATTTCAATTGTAGCTTTGGATTGCTCCAGAGCAGCTGATGCTGCTAAGTATTTTGATTTAGAATCATCAAGCTCTTCTTTAGAGATAAGTCTTTTTTCATAAAGGTCTTTGTTCGTGTTATAGACTGAACTTGTAAGATTAAGATCGGCAGCAGCTTTTTTGTTATCAGCTTGAGCACGCTTTAGTTCAGTTTGTAGTCTTGAGGGGTCAATTTCTAAAAGAGGGTCGCCTTTTTTTACTTCAGCATTGTAGTCTACAAAAATATTTTTAGCATAGCCCGCTACTTGAGAGCCGATCTCGATAGTTCTTAAAGGGTTAATTGTTCCTGATGAAGTTATTTGAGAGGTGATAGTGCTTCTATCGACTTTGGCCGTCATATATACAACCGATGAGCCGCCGTCGCTGAAAAAGCGGGGGACTAAGAATATCGCAACCACTATAATTACTAATAGTCCTATATATAACTTACTGTTCTTGAGATTCATTAATCTCCCCTGTGGCTCTCTCTAATCTTGCAACGTTGATATTGTAGTTGTAAATCGCCTGCATATATTGAGCATTTGAGATGGCAAATATTGCTTCAGCCTCTGCTAATTCGACCGAAGAAGCTCTAGCCAGATTATACCTTTCTGTGGCTAAGTTCAAACTCTGCTCAGCCGAATCTCTGGTTCTCTTTGTCACGTTAATATTTTGTTTAGCAAACTCAAGATCTAAGTGTAATTGCTTAATTTGTGATACTATCCCTGCTTTAGTAGATCTAAGCTCAGCGTTAGTTCGTTTCAGATTGGCTCTTGAATCCTCTACTTTAGCAAATCTCGAAAACCCTTCAAAAATTGGGAACTTAACACCTACACCGGCTATAAAACCGGGAGTCTCAGCGCCTTTACCTTCAAACCTATAGGCAGTTCTTCCAAATACCTCCGGATAAAATTCTTTTTTAGATGCATTTAAGTTAGCTTTCATGGCTATTGTTTGAGCTTCCAGGCTCTTTAGTTCCGGTCTTGAGCCTAGTGCTTGAACTATAGACTCCTCAACTTGGTAGGACATTATTGTGAGCTCTGGGGAATCATCTAATTCATATCCGAATGAATCGTATTCAAGTCCCATCACGGTCTGCAAATTCACTTTGGCAACTTCTAGGTTGTTCTTGGCTTGAATCTGCTCAAGCTTAGAGTTTCCAAGGGTTACTTCTGCTTTCGTAACGTCAATTTGCGGGACCCTTCCGGATTTATAAAACCCCTGAGCTTGCTCGAGGCGCTTTTCAGATTCGATGACTTTTTTCTCCATTGCCAGAGCAATGTGGCTCTCTGACAGTACTGTATAGTAGCCGATAATAGTACTTAGGATAATGTTGTCTTCGGTGGATTCTCTATCAAATTTTCTGGATTTTAATATAGCTTTAGTTGATTTAACGCTGTTTGAAGTTCTTCCGAAATCATAAATTAGCTGATCTAAAAAGAACCCGGATTCTCGGCCGATAAAAGGGACAATTATTCTGGAACTTATCTGAGGGTAATAGACTGATTTAGCATTTTTAACCCCTGCTCTTGATATATCTACTGTTGCGTCTGATATTTCTATTGCCGGGTTATTTTCAATTGCGAGCCCTATAGCCTCTTGTAGAGTGAGTACTCTTTTCTCCTGGGCATGAAGTCCGCTAACCCCAAAGTATAAAGTTAATACCAGCAGCAGAGCTATATAACCTGTTTTCGTTATACTATTCATAATTTCAAACCAATAATATGACTCTAAAACCTATACGTTGCAACATTTTTCTCATGCCGTAAAATACCATATGCCATTTGGAATATATGTTCACATCCCTTATTGCGTTACAAAGTGCCCGTACTGTGACTTTAATTCTTACGCAGTGGGCTCTAAATTCCCGGAAATAGAGTATACAGATTCGCTCTTGCAAGAACTAGAACTTTATCGAGATGATATCACAGGTACTGAAATCACCTCTATATTCTTTGGTGGTGGCACGCCGTCCCTGTTTGATCCTTTGAGCATAGAAAGAATTATTTCGAGGATATATGAAATCACCAGTCCTAGAGAAAATATTGAGATTTCTCTTGAGGTAAATCCCAAAACAGCTGATCTGGATAAGCTAATTGGATTGAGATCGGCAGGGATAAATAGAATTAGCGTGGGTGTTCAGTCTTTTTCAGAAAGGAAGCTTAATTTTTTGGGCAGAATAAACTCGCCTGAGGACAGCAGAAGAATACTTAAGGATATTGTCCAAGCGGGATTTGAGAACTATAGCATGGATCTAATGTACGGGACTAAGGATGAAACATTTTCAGAGTGGCACAATGATTTAAATTATGCACTTACTTTTGATTACCCTCATATCTCGGCTTACTGCTTAACGATTGAGGACGGGACAGAATTTGGTAGGAGATACGCGCTGGGCAAATTGAAAGTACCCTCTGATGATAGGCTCACAGAATTTATAACTTACACGACTGATTTCCTGGAAGCTTCAGGATATAATCAATACGAAATCTCAAACTACGCAAAAGAGGGCTCAGAGTGCGCCCACAATATGCTTTATTGGAAAGGCGATAGTTACTTAGGCATAGGGGCGGGGAGCCATTCACATTTCTCTATGGATAATTCGAGTTTATGGGGAGAGAGATGGGCCAATTTGAGAAGTCCTGCGTTATATATGAAATCTGTTCAAGATGGGGATAAGCCCCTAGATTTTACTGAGCAGCTAAATAGGGATGAGGTTGTTCAAGACAAGGTTCTCATGGGGCTCAGGTTAAAAGAGGGGATCAACATTTCAGAGTTAGAAGCCAAATTTGAATTAAATACTGACATGAATAAGATCGGGCGGCTTGTTGATGACGGCTTTTTAGAAAATACAAATAGCTCGTTCAGGTTAACTAAGAAAGGAACTTTGTTATCTAATGCCGTTATTCTCAAGTTTGTTGAGGCTCTAAGTTAAAGAATCTTTTTTAGAAAGTGTTTTTCACCATTGGACATAATGTAGTAGTTCTCACCTTCTTTCTTCAAGTATTTCATAAATTCATAATATGCAGCTCTTGTAAATCTTGCATCAAATTCGCCCTGTTTAATTTTGGCATAGGGAATGTTCTCACTATTAATAGTTAGGGTTTCTAAGTCGAGTTTCTCTTGGGTTTCATCATTTAAAATGATAAAAAAGTCCTTGCCCCTCTTATTGACCATTTTTACTACAAAGGGGGTGTCTTCAACTTCTATGTAGAGTTTCCCGCTTCCCTCATCTAGGTAATATCTTCCCTCCCCGTCGCGCTTTAGCAGTTTATTGTTGTATAGGTAGGTGATGCGGTGCCGGATTTTAATTCCGTCCTGAAACCAGTTGCCCCTTTTGTCTATTAAGAATCTGTATTTTATTTCTTCTTGTTTGCTCATCAGGATTTATTATAACGAATTTGTCGGCTAAGAATATAAGCCGCTATTCACCTAAAACCTTAACAACAACTCTTTTCCTTCTACCGCCGTCAAACTCTGCATAAAAAACTCTCTGCCATGGGCCAAGGTCGAGTTTTCCCTTAGTGATAGGCACAATCACCTGATGGTGCATAATCAAATTTTTTAAATGCGCGTCACCGTTATCTTCACCTGTCTGATGGTGTCTATAATCGTTTCTGAATGGGGCGAGCCCCTCAAGCCATTCCCATATGTCTTGAATTAAGCCTCCTTCAAGGTCGTTTACATAAACTGCAGCCGTTATATGCATAGCGGAAACTAATACAAAACCCTCCTGCACCCCGCTTTTATCCACAATAGTTCTGATGGTGTCAGTAATATGCACCATCTCGCGCTTATGTTCAGTGTTGAACCACAAGTACTCTGTAAAGCTTTTCATGATTTATTCCCCTTTGAGATAATAAAGTCTGATATTATTAGAGAGTAGCGAGTCTTGTCTATTAAGAAAAGGCTTCTTCTATTTTAGTATCTTTAACTCCGGAGGTTCAGATGATTATTGAATTAAGCATTATACCAATTGGTGTAGGGGCTTCGTTATCTAAGTACGTTGCGTGCGTAATGAGAGTTATTAAAGAAAGTGGGCTCAAGTATGAATCACATTCAATGGCTACGAATATAGAATGTGATTGGGACGATATAACTCCCTTGGTCAAGAAATGTCATGACGAGCTTAAAAAGATGGGGGTTGAGCGTATTAGCACATCGATTAGGATAAGCGAGAGGACGGACAAGCCCTACACAATGGAAGGCAAGATGATCAGTTTGGAAGAGAAATTATAGGGCGCCGCAAATCTATAATTAATGATTTATTTCTTGACTGCCCCATACATTTAAGGTTAATACTTTTGACGATATGAGAGAAGACTGGAAGTATTGGATTGCACTAAGCATGGTAAATGGAGTGGGGATCGTATTAATTCGTAACCTCCTTACTAAGTTTTCTAATGTCAAAAATATATTTGAAGCCTCAAAGAAAGAGTTGGCTCAAATAGAGGGGATTGGGGCCAAGAATGCTGAGGCTATAAAAAGTTTTAATGATTGGGAAAGAGTAGATCAGGAATTAGAAAAGATTGAAAATGGGGGATGAAATTACTTACTCTAGATGCTCCTGAATTTCCGCCTTCGTTATTGCAGACTTACAATCCGCCCCCACTTCTTTATATAAAGGGAGAAATTCTGGAGCAGGATATGCTCTCGATAGCCATAGTTGGTAGTAGGGTTCCAGATCGCTATGGTAGAACGATTACCGAAACCCTTTCCGCCGAGCTTGTTTCAATGGGAGTCACAATAGTTAGCGGTTTGGCCCGAGGTATAGATTCCATTGCTCAATCAGAAGCAATTAAGCATGGTGGGCGCACAATAGGCGTGTTGGGATGTGGGCTTGATCACATATATCCTCCAGAAAATAAGGATCTATATAAATCAGTGTCTCAAAACGGGGCTGTAATATCAGAATTTAATTTGGGAACACCTCCAGTCGCACAAAACTTCCCAAGAAGAAATAGAATAATTAGCGGGCTATCGTTAGGGGTAGTTGTCGTTCAGGCTTCTGAGAAGAGTGGCTCACTTATTAGCGCTTCTTTTGCTCTTGATCAGAATAAAGAAGTTCTTGCGGTCCCGGGTGATGTTACGAAGAAACTTAGCCGCGGTACAAACTGGCTTATCAAAAAAGGGGCTAAGCTTGTAGAGACGGTGGATGACATAGTAAGTGAGATAGATAGTTTAAGAAACTTACATAGCCCAGGTTTATTCGAAGAGGATAGGCTAGAAAAAATTGCAACCTCCCTCACCCAAAACCAAAAAGAAGTATTCTCGGTTCTGAATAAACAACCACTCCACATAGATGAAATAATAAGATTGACCGGCATAGAGTCTTCAAACCTACTCTCTATCTTACTTTCACTTGAGCTAAATGATTACATTGCCCAGCTTCCGGGTAAGCACTTTCAGGTTAAGTGATATTTTTTTCAAACTTGCATTAGATTCTCTGAGATTGAATAATATTAAAGGATTATAAATCTTAGAGTAAGTCCCTGTAATATGGTTTAAGGAAATATGAATTAATCTGCATGATCTAAATGGAGGAGTTGATTATGATAACTAATTCTCGTTTGAGAATCCTAAGTTTATTCCTGGTTACTGCACTAATAGCTGGAGGACTTTTTATGTTCTCATGTTCTTCGGACAACAATCCAGATAAGATTAGCGGTTTTGTTTTAAGTGGCAATCAGCCTCTTGAAGGAATGATTGTAACTCTTCGTAGTAGTGGCACGCAGACTGGGATTAGTATCCTGGGGGTAGCAGAAACTGATGAGACGGGGTTCTTCAGCATTTCATTCAACGCTCCGACTAATCCTGAAGCAATTTTATATATTACAGCAGATAGCAGTGTAACTGGTACAGCAACTAGTGGAATTGAACCTGATTCGGATTTTGTCAGACTGGCAACTGTGATGCGTGATATCCCTTTTGATGCTGAAGTTGTAATAAACGAGAGAACGACAGTTGCTACAGCTTATACAATGGCTCAATTTTTTACTCCAGATGGAATAGACGGATCATTTCCAGGTCTTCAAAATGCAGCTGATATAGCTCAAAACCTGGTTAACCTTTCAGACGGCGATGTGAGTGATTTTCTCAACGGTCTTCCGAATGGGGCGAGCACGTCGACTCGAGCCACTTTTAATTCACTTGCCAACATGCTAGCTTCCTGCGTTCGGGAAGAAAGTAACTGCGATACTCTTTTTGATTTGGCAACTACTCCTAACGGTTTAATACCCGCAAATACACTTCGGGCTATTTCTAATATTGCCCGTTTTCCGTGGCAGAACGTGCAGGAGCTTTTTGAATTGTCACAAGAAGAAACGATATATAGCCCTGCGCTTGCTTCAGATATAGATATCACCGCCTGGACTCTTGCGCTGGTCTACACAGGAAACGGAATGGAGCTTGACGGACCAGGTAACATAGCTTTTGACGCAGATGGAAACGCATGGGTATGTAACAACTATATATTTAATCCAGGTCCAGTTGACCCCGATGATGTGGTTTGTGGAGACGACCACGTCCTTAAATTTACTCCTACGGGTGACGACGCTCCGGGTGCTCCATATCAGGGGGGCGGTCTATATGGAGCAGGATACGGAATTACGCTTGACCCGGACGGCAATGTATGGGTGGGCAACTTTGGTTTTCAGGGCTCAAATTGCCCGCTTGATTTTGAGGAGCTATCACAATCAGTGTCAAAATTTGCACCTGACGGTACGCCCATCTCTCCTAACAGTGAAGGCGACGATCCCGGCGGTTTTAAGGGAGCCGGCAATCTCATACAGCAGCCACAGGGCGTTGTGTCCGACAGGGACAGGAATATCTGGATTGCCAGCTGCAGCAGCGACAGCGTGGTGCAGTTTCCACAAGGAAAACCAGAGCTTGCGTTTAACATACAGCCGCTTGACGATATGGGTGAGTCTCTTGTTATAAAGCCCTTTGATATCGCTATTGATGCCAAGGGAAACGCCTGGGTAACGGGTAATGAGAGCAATAGTGTTATCGCTGTTGATAAGGAGGGAAATCTTCTCCATTCACTGATTGGTGACGATGCGCAGGAAGCCGGAATATTTTTACCGATGGGTGCTGCGACCGATACTCTTGGAAATGTCTGGATTGCGAACTCCGGAATAACCAAAATCATTTGTGACGGAACGACTGTTCCTACATTAATTGACATCATTGCTCTGACTGAGGATCCTTTTTTCACTGGCCCCAAAGCTTCTGTTACTATGATAAGCGGGGACGGCACACCCTCGGGTCCTTTTAAAGGAGGCGGTCTTTTAGTACCCTGGGGAATTGCAGTGGACGGGGACGGCAACGTATGGGTATCGAATTTTCAGGGCAGCGCAGTGTCTCAATTGTGCGGCGCCTCTACAGAGAACTGTCCTCCAGGTCTTGAAACCGGAGACCCTATCACTCCTGATGGCGGATATTTCTTTGACGGTTTAAAGCGTAATACCGCAGTTGAAATTGATCCGTCGGGCAATGTGTGGCTTACGAATAACTGGGAGATTTTTGCAGTCGCGCAAAACCCGGGCGGACGCTCGCTTGTGGTATTTGTAGGGCTTGCAAAACCTGTTCAGGCTCCTTTAATCGGTCCCCCGCAAAAGTGATCAGCTAACTTTAGTATGCCTTGAGTCTAATACCAAAGTATGTTGTAATTGTACTTCTATGGTAATATGAAAATTCTTATATTGCTTAAAATATTGAGTACTCAGGTAATACAAAGTGGCTGAGAAAAAAAGACCTTCCAAGCAGGAACTCAAACCTATTAACATAATAGTAGCATGCTGTTATCCATTATATGGTGAAGGTATTTCTAAACTTCTATTAGAGGATAAAAAAATCGGTGTTGTTTCTGCTGTATCGACACTCATTGATTTAATAGAATCCTGTAAAGAGTATAAATTTGATATTTTGCTTCTTGATGTGGAAGTTAAGGGCTTGAATCTAAAGAAGATGTTAACCCTGGTTAAAAAAAACAAGAGCGCAAAAGTTGTTTTGTTAATCGACAGCAATTATAGCGAGAACTTGTTAATAAACGGAATACGCTCAGGTATAAGGGGTTATGTCCACAAAGACATAGAATCTTCAGAACTAATAAAATCGGTAAAAGCCGTCTACGATGGGGACCTTTGGGCCGAAAGAAAATTAATGGGTAAAGTTGTTGATGGTTCAACTTATCCAACTAAAGAAGTTAATCTCAAGGGGCAGATTTATGATTTAACAGAGACTGAAATCAAGATCATAAAATTAGTTCTTACCGGGATGACTAATAAAGAGGTTGCCGATGAACTATATATAAGTGAGAAAACAGTAAAGTTTCACCTATATAAAGTTTTTAAAAAGCTCACTCTCAAAAACAGATCTGAACTAATGCTCTTTGGATTTCGCAACGGTCTTATTAGCTAGTTCAACTATGCTTCAGGGCTTTAATCTGCAGTAAATTGATTATAGCAAGAAATGTGGGATTGGATTTTTATGTGTAAGGATTTCTTTGTATTAAATTCATTTTTTCGTGATATGCTAGTATGCTTTTAAAAATCAGAGGCTAAATTATGAACATAAGTGTAATTGGAACCGGATATGTTGGATTAGTTACAGGAGCCTGTTTAGCGGGTAGCGGAAACAACGTAATTTGTGTAGATATTGATCAAGAGAAGATAAACGGTCTCAAAGAGGGGCATGTTACATTCTATGAACCCGGGCTCGAAGATATTGTCAGAAAAAATATTAAAGAAGAGCGTCTTCATTTTACAACTGATCTCGATTACGCCGTAAAAAACTCGTCGGTAGTGCTAATTGCCGTAGGAACTCCCCCAAACGAAGATGGCTCTGCTGATACCAGCGCTGTTATAAATGTCGCAAGCTCTATAGGAAAAAGCCTTGATGATTACAAGGTTATAGTTACAAAAAGCACTGTGCCAGTCGGGACTACAGAGATGATACGTGATGAGATAAATAAGGTTACGGATATTAAGTTTGATGTAGCTTCAAACCCCGAATTCTTAAAAGAGGGCGCTGCGGTAGAAGACTTCATGAAACCCGACAGGGTTTTAATTGGAGTCGACAACGAATCTGCGGCTCAGATTTTAAAAGAACTTTACACCCCCTTTATGAGATCAATGGACAGGGCTGTTGTGGTATCGATCAGATCCTCTGAGTTGGCCAAATATACCGCCAACGCAATGCTTGCTACTAGAATTTCTTTTATGAACGAGATTGCTAATTTATGTGAGGTAGTGGGCGCAAATATTTCAGAAGTAAGAGTCGCTATAGGTTCTGATGATAGAATAGGGCGTCATTTCCTCTTTCCCGGTATTGGATATGGAGGTTCTTGTTTTCCGAAGGATGTCAAAGCTCTTATTAATATTGGTAGTGAATATGGCTCAGAGCTTCATATTTGCAGAGCTACTGATGAAGTAAACACAAAACAGAGGGAACTCTTTTGGAAGAAAATTGAAAATTATTTTGAAGGACAACTTGAGAGTAAAAAAATATCAATTTGGGGAATTTCTTTTAAACCTAAAACGGATGACATTAGAGAAGCCCCTTCGCTATTTATCATAGAAAAGCTGCTTTCAGCCGGAGCATCGGTAACTGTTCATGATCCTGTGGCAATCGAGAATACGAAAGCTCATTTTGGAGATAAAGTGAATTATGCCGTTTCTAACTATGCTGCCTGTGAAGGCGCAGATGCGCTGGTTATTAATACAGAGTGGAATGAGTACCGGCAGCCTGACTTTCAAAAACTAAAGGAATTAATGAATGGGAATGTTATTTTTGACGGGCGCAATTTATATAACCCGGATACTTTAAAGAAGATTGGAATTAAGTATGTCGGGGTAGGAATTGGCAACTAACAATTATTGTATAATCAGAAACGATTTCTAATTAAGAGTTTTTAATGATTTTATAGTTTTATTTGCAATAAAATTTATTCAGGTAAAATGCCTGGTAATAAATTGGGATTGAATCTCAAACGTTTATGATTAATCTAAATACTGAAATTAAATTAAAAAATAGGTGGGTGAATGTCTAAATCTCTTATAATTGTTGAGTCTCCTGCGAAAGCTAAGACTATCAAGAAATACTTAGGAAAAGACTTTAGTGTCGAAGCTTCCTCAGGGCATCTGATTGATCTGCCAAGCAGTAAGTTAGGTGTTGATATAGAAAATGATTTTAATCCGGAATACGTGGTTATAAGAGGTAAGGGGAAGTATCTGGATAAACTTAAGAAGGCTGCCAAGAATGCCGATAATATTTACTTAGCGTCTGACCCCGATAGAGAGGGAGAGGCTATAGCATGGCATATTGCCAATGAATTAAATATATGGGATCGCTCTCACAGAGTATTATTTTATGAGATTACGAAGAACGCAGTTATAAAATCCATAGAAAATCCCACTGATCTGAGTCGGGATAGATTTGAAGCTCAGCAGGCAAGAAGAGTACTGGATCGTCTAGTCGGATATCAGGTAAGCCCGCTTTTATGGAGAAAAGTTAAAAAAGGGCTCAGCGCAGGTCGGGTCCAAAGCGTCGCACTTCGTGTAGTTGTTGAACGAGAAAGAGAGATTGAGGCTTTTAAGGCCAGAGAGTATTGGTCGATTGAATCGGAGTTAAAACGTACACAAGATGCACAAAGTGATTCATTTGTAGCTTCTCTGGTTAGATTTGAAGGTGATAAGGCTGAGATATCTAACGAAGAGCAGTCAAACCATATACTTGAATCGATCAATAATGAAAAATTTATAGTTTCTTCTGTAGATAGAAAAGATAAAAAAAGAAATGCGCTTCCCCCCTTCATCACAAGCACACTCCAACAGGAAGCATCCAGGAAAATTAGATTTGGCACCAAGAAAACCATGTCGATAGCGCAAAAGCTCTATGAAGGAATTGAGCTAGGTGAAGAAGGCCCTGTAGGTCTTATAACATATATGAGAACTGACTCGGTTAGGATTTCAAATGAAGCTATTGATGAGGCAAGATCATATATTCAAGAAAACTATGGTGGCGAGTATTTACCTGACAAACCAAATACTTTTAAAGTTAAGAAGTCTGCTCAGGATGCACACGAAGCAATCAGACCTACGTATGTAAGTAAAATTCCTGATTCAATTAACAAATTTCTATCCGAGGAAGAATATAAGCTCTATAAACTAATTTGGCAGAGGTTCGTTGCTTCTCAGATGAAACCGGTTATCTACGATCAGACAACCTTGGAAGCTGATGCAGGCAAGGCCACTTTCCGCGCAACAGGTTCCATAATAAAGTTCCCAGGTTTTTCTGCTGTGTACCTTGAAGGCAAAGAAGAAGAGGAAGAAGCAAAAGAAAAAGATGAGATGAGAAAGCTCCCTGATGTGTCAAAGGGGGATAATCTTGATCTAATAAACCTTGAAGGCAAACAACATTTTACACAGCCGCCGCCAAGATTTACGGAGAGCTCGCTTGTAAAAGAACTTGAAGAAAAGGGCATTGGACGCCCCTCAACCTACGCAAGCATAATCTCAACTATTCAGGACCGTGAGTACGTGCTTAGAGACAAGAATAGGTTGTTGCCAACTGTCTTAGGCCGAACAGTGAACGACCTCTTAATTCAGGGATTCCCAGAGGTTATGGATATACAGTTCACAGCGGAGATGGAAGAGAAATTGGACGATGTTGAAGACGGCAATATAAACTGGGTTGAGCTTCTAAAGAATTTTTATGACGGCTTCTCCGACAGGCTTGAAAAAGCTCAGGAGTCTATGAAAGGCGTCGAGACAAACATAGCCTGTGATAACTGCAGCGCTCCTATGATTGTTAAATGGGGTAAGGGAGGAGAGTTCTTATCCTGCTCTAAATACCCGGAGTGTAAAAATGCTAAGGCATTTAAATATGACGATGAGGGCAAAATCGTTATTGTAGAAAGGGCAGCCCCGGTTGTAAGGGAAGACTTGCCGTGTGATAAATGCAGTGCTCCAATGGTTATAAAACAAAGCAGGAGAGGCGAGTTTTTGGCTTGCTCCAGATACCCAGACTGTAAAAATGCCAAAGCATTTGAATATGATCCCGACGGAAATTTGAAGGTAATTGAAAAAGAAGAGCCTATAATTAGAGAGGATCTCAAGTGCGAGAAGTGTGGTAAGCCAATGGCTGAGAGAAAGGGGAGATACGGCAAATTTGTCGGGTGCACGGGTTATCCTAAGTGTAGAAATATCAAGAACATTGATGAAAAGGGTAATATCGTAGAATCTAAGCCTGGTGCTAAAGGCCGAGGTGCTAAAAAAGATGCCAAAAAAGATACTGAAGAAGGAACCCCTGCAAGTTGATTGATTTGCCTGTTTTTTGTTATACACTTTCACTTATTAAAGAAACTAAATAAACTTAGAGATTTATCTTTGTAGAAATAAAATGGAAAGAAATTCTAGACAGATTGAACTTGGTGGATTAAAAGTTGGGGGCGGAGCCCCGGTTACAGTTCAGTCTATGACCAAAACCGATACTCGCGACATTGCTGCAACAGTTGCGCAAATAAAGAGTTTAGAAAAAGCCGGGTGTGATATTGTACGTATTGCTGTTCCTGATATGGATGCCGCCAAATCACTAGGTGAGATTAAAAAACAGACCAATATTCCAATAGTCTCTGATATTCACTTTGATTACAAATTAGCGCTTGAAGCGGTTAACCAAGGCGTTGATGGAATGAGAATCAACCCCGGAAATATTGGGGCTAAGTACCGTATAAAAGCTGTTGTTGATGCTGTTAAGGAAAGAGGAATACCTATCAGGATTGGGGTCAACTCAGGCTCCCTTGAAAAAGACATTCTTAAAAAGTATGGCTCACCTACACCTGAAGCCCTTGCTGAAAGCGCATTCCGCCATGTCCAGATCCTGGAAGATCTTGATTTTACAGATATTAAAATCTCAGTAAAGTCTACGGATGTTAAAAAGATGATAGCATCGTACCGTATATTGGCTGAGAGGTGTGAATACCCGCTTCACCTGGGTGTTACTGAAGCAGGTACATATGAGATGGGTACTATCAAATCTTCAATCGGCATTGGTGCACTCCTTGCCGAGGGGATTGGGGATACGATCAGGGTATCTCTGACAGGTGATCCGGTAGATGAAATTGCGGTTGGGTTTAATATTCTGAGATCACTGGGTCTCAGGAGAAACGGTATTGAGCTTATATCGTGTCCGGGCTGCGGCAGGCTTGAAATCGACCTCATGAAGCTTGTTAAAGATGTCGAGGACAGGATTGCCGACATTGAGCTTCCAAGACCAATAAAGGTCGCTATACTGGGCTGTGTGGTTAATGGCCCTGGGGAGGCGTCAGAAGCTGATATTGGCATAGCAGGTGGTAGAGGAAAGGGGATGCTATACAAAGACGGCAAATTGGTCAGATCCTTCAAAGAACATCAGATAGTAGATGAGTTGGTAAAAGAGCTTGAGACATTTGTTTAGCTCTAACTTCTAGATTTACTTCATAATACAAGTCCAGTTTTTCCTTTAACATGATTTTTCTTTGTAAATAGAAAAAAAGACACCTGTGATTTTCTACGTCTACCTTATATACTTTTTTTAAGTATCAGAATTTTTATCTGGAGCTATAAAATATTATGAGCGCTATGATGCCGGGGTTTAAGGGCAGGGGGTCTGCAGAGAATCCTGGAAACCGTTTTGATAAAATAGACTTTGTTCCTTCAGAAGAAGAAATATCACAAGGCCTTTCTCCATCTACAACTTTTTATAAAGACACAACTAAATCCATTATTACTTACAACGACAGTCCAGATGTTGGTTTTAACGCAGGCATTAACCCTTATAGAGGATGCGAGCACGGATGTATCTACTGCTACGCCCGCCCTACTCATGAATATCTAGGATTGTCTCTAGGTCTGGATTTTGAAACAAAGATATTTATTAAAGAAAGAGCTCCTATATTGCTCAGAAAAGAACTTTCAGCCCGGAAATACCAACCTGAAACAATTGCTATGAGCGGTAATACCGATTGCTATCAGCCCGCTGAGCGGAAGTTTTGCTTAACCCGCTCTTGTCTGAAAGTGTTACTAGAGTTCCAGAATCCGGTCGGAATTGCCACTAAAAACTATCTAGTAACTAGAGACCTCGATATCTTAGCAGAGTTTGCAAAGTGGAACGGAGTATTGGTTGCTGTATCTATTACGACACTGGATACTAAAGTTAGAAGCCTAATGGAGCCCAGAACGTCTGAGCCCAAGTTGAGATTAAAAGCAATTGAGGAACTCTCAAAAGCGGGAATTCCTGTGATGGTTCTAGTAGCCCCTGTAGTACCCGGACTAACTGACCACGAGATACCTAATATTATCCAAAGGGCCTCGGATGCCGGAGCTAAGGGTGCAGGATATGTAATGCTTAGGCTTCCGTACGGCGTCTCCGATATTTTCTCTAAATGGCTTAGCCGACATTTCCCCGACAGAAAGGATAAGGTGCTAAACCGCATACGATCAATTAGAGGCGGGGACTTAAACAGTAAAGAATTTCACGATCGAATGAAGGGGAAGGGGGTATATGCTAATCAGGTCAAAGACATGTTTGAAGTCGCAAAACGTAAGGCGGGAATGCAAGAAAACATGGTACATCTTTCAACTGAGCATTTTAAACGACCCGGTGGTACTCAATTAAATCTTCTTTAATTCTAAAATAGCTTCAGATTCTTTAATTCATAAGAATTTGAAAAATTAATACTGACTAAACGGAATAGCAGTTAGAACTTTAATTCTTACTTCCTGTGGAATAGCGTTCATAAATCCTGCTTTTATGTTCTTAAACGTTTTTTTGCTTTTTGCCGGCAGTACTTCGCTAATAACGGCTCTAGTTGAAAACATAGGTGCTTCTTCTTTGAAAGAGAAGAAGTCGATCCTAATCTGTATATTAGTATAGGGAATGTCACTTAGGTTTCTAAGTGTTATTTCACTTATTCTTGCCATAGTTTGAGGAACTGATCCAGAAAATACAAAGTCTTCTACAACAATATCCTGATCCGGCAGTGGGACTTCTTCATCGTATTCATATTCGTATTCTTCTTCATCTCCAGCGCTATCTGCTTCATCAACTTTAGCCGTACTTGTTTTTCCGGCGTCAACATCTTCTTTAGGCGCTGTTATCACATCTTTCACAGATGGTTTTGTATCACTGGGCTCATCGGATAATGCAACCTGGTCATCCGAGGTTGCTCCGGCATCGACTGTGTCAGAGTCTGAAGGTACAGGTGTAACGCCTTGTTCTGTTTCTAACTTTTTCTTATACTTTTCTGAAAGAGAAAGCTTCTTTCCATCCGGTCCATAATCAGTACCTGAGTCTGAATATACTACTTCACCCTCTTCATTGACAGTTTTTTTCTTCTTCTTCTTTTTCTTAACGGCTGTTTTGCCTTCTTTTTTAGCCGTTGTAATTTTCAGTTCTTTGTCTGATATCGGTTTTGCTTGCCTAACGCTGATACTAACTTCCTTAGCGTCAGGGTGTCTAAATCCAACATTAATACCTGTAAATGTCTTCTCACTTCTAGGCGCTATTACATCATGTATTACAGCTCTGCTGGTAAATCCCCTAGTACCCAACTTGCCGCCTTTTGTTCCGAGAAAATTGACATTTATCTCAATATCTTTCCATGCCTCACTACTTCTATTGTCCAGGGTGATTTCTTTAAGTATTCCCTCAGTTCCATATTGGCCGCCACTCCATTCCCAGTTTTTAACCAAGATCAAATCTTTTGCTTGTGTCGGTGTACCTTTTTCTATTAGTTCTGCGTTAACTACTCTGGCAACTGAGTTTTTAAGCTCTGAGTGCATGATGCCAAAATTTAGATTATAAAAAGTCTGCTCACTTTTGCTTGGCAAAATCGCTTTGATAGTAGTTCTAAGAGAACCCAGTGGTATGTCATTTGCAGTATAAAGATCAACTTCAACAGATAGGTCCTTATAGTCATTCTCCCCTCTATTCTCAATTGTTATTTCAGACATAATTGCAGCTCTGCCCATACCGCCTGAGGACCATTTATAATCTTTTACTACAAGTACTCTTTTAATAGATTCAGGTTCTTTCCTTTGTGCCTGAGCGCTAGGCAGTGAAATGTTTATTAGAACGAATGACAATGCGATTAGCATTAAGATATTTAAGTATAATTTTTTCTGGTTAGAGCTCTTTTGGGTTTTGGAATACATTTTATCTCCTTAATATGGTAACAAGATTAAGATAAGATTATACATAATTAAAGCTGAAATTGTACCTCTGTGAAATAATAAATTTTATCTAGAATATAGAGACCTCTTGATAATGGTTTATAAAAACTGGAATACTATACTAATATTTAAAAACTCGTGAGGTGTACAGTAATGAGTGTATATATTCTCTTAAGCAAATTGACTACTGAGGGCAGGAAAACCATAAAGGAAAGACCTGGCAGGATTAAAGAGGTTGCTGTTGAGTTTGAAAGTTTAGGAGTAAAGGTTCTTGAGCAATATGCAACTCTGGGACCGTATGATTTTTTAACGGTTATTGAAGCACCTGATAATGAAACGGTTAGTGAGCTTTCAGTTGATTTGTGCTCAAGGGGTACTATTGAGATAATGACGCTTGCCGCTATACCTGTTGATTCTTATGTGAGTGCGCTAAGATCCACCAAAAAAGCCAAGTAATTTCAAACTAATTTTAATTCTTAGAATTTTAGAATAATCATAACCCCATCCTATAAGCGCGATTAACTCTTGCTTTTAGCTTTTGACTTTTTAATGAGGTAGATTATTAAAACTATGTTGAGTGAATTCAAAAGAATATTAAAAGAACATTCAGATGATGTATATGGAGTAGGGGCCTATAAATCGCTCTCATTTTTCACTGTTTTATCTATAGCCTGCATATTGGTCCCGGTCGTGTTTCTTCTAATATTGGGTCTATGGAATTTATTTTCTTAGCCCTATTTACTCATAATAGTGGATAATCTCATTGTAAGCATTTCTCTTTTTAAATCTTGTTCTATTTATAGGTAATTGGGCGCGTCAAAAATGGGAAAGATAAGAATCCTATCTGACAATGTAGTTTCTAAAATAGCTGCCGGCGAAATTGTTGAAAGGCCGGCCTCTGTTGTAAAAGAGCTTGTTGAGAACTCAATTGATGCGGGTAGTAGGTCTATAAAGATTGAGCTTGAGTCAGGCGGCAAGAAACTAATCGAAGTTTCCGATGATGGGGAGGGGATGAGCCGTGATGAGGCGCTTTTATCTTTAGAGCGTCACGCTACGAGCAAGATTAAAGACATAAACGATCTGTTTTCAGTTAAGTCTCTTGGTTTCAGAGGCGAGGCCATTCCTAGTATTGCCAGTGTCTCAAGATTCAAAATTACAACCAGAATAAGTGAAAACGTAATTGGTACCATGATATCAGGTGATGGTGGGAAAATCAGAAAGGTAGAGGAAACCGGATGTCCTTCCGGTACAAGTATTCAAGTTAAGAACCTTTTCTACAATACTCCTGTCAGATTAAAATTTATGAGAAAAATCGAGACTGAACTCTCTAACGTGCTGGATATAGTTCAACGAGAGGCAATGTCGAGACCGGAGATAAGTTTTGAAATAACAAGCGGCGGGAAAGCAGTTCTAACCCTTCCTAAAAGAGATAACTTGTTAGGCAGATTGTCCGATATATTTCCTAATACCGAACTACAGAGTATTTATGCCGAAGCACAGGGGGTTGAGGTCTCAGGTTTTATGAGCAGTCCACTTGATACAAGATCAACGACTCATAAGTTATTCACTTACATCAACCAACGAGCTGTCAGAGATAAATTCTTAACCAGGATTGTAATTGATGCATACGGGAAAATGCTTGAGAAAAGAAAATTTCCCCAAGGCGCTATCTTTATAGATATTCCCACTGCAGAGGTTGATGTAAATGTTCATCCGACAAAGAATGAAGTTAGGTTCAGAAACCAAAGACTCATTGCCGACTTAATAAGAACTTCCATTCTTCAAATGTTAAGGGAAGCTCCTTGGATAAAGAGTTACAAGGGGAGAGTAGAAAACTCCATATCAGAATTTCTAAAAGAAAAGAATGCTCAGACAAATTATGAGAATTATCAGCATGTTAATAGACCTGAAAGAACTTTTGCTGAAGAGCTTGGCGATCTTAAGATAGTTGAGAACTATGATTCTCCTTCCTTAAGAGATGAGATTAGGCCCTCTAAACATATCGGGCATGAGTTCCGTATATCTCAAAATGATCCTCCGGTTGATGGTCTTTTTGAAAGCGGAGGTCTTTACTCCAGTTTGAGAATTATAGGTCAGATTAGGGAATTATACATAGTCTGCGTATCTGATAATGGTATGGTGCTGGTTGACCAACATGCTGCGCACGAGAGGATTAACTATGAAAGATTAAAGCGTGCATATTTGGAGAATAAAGAACTAGAGGTGCAGGAGTTGCTTGTGCCCGAGGTACTTGAATTTCCTCCATATGAGTCGAGTTTGATCAACAAACATCTTGGGGAATTTGAGTCTTTAGGACTCAGAATTGAAGAGTTCGGCAACAATAGTTTTTTAATTAGATCTGTTCCTGCGCTATTAAAGAATGTCGATTCTACTATACTAGTCAAAGATGTTGTCTCCGAGATCGCAGGCGACGGCAAAGAGGAAAGCCTTAGTGAGAAGATAGATTTAGTCATAGCTACAATGGCTTGCCATTCTTCAATCACTGCAAAGTTTGAGCTTAGTTTTGAAGAGATGAAGGCTTTGCTTGAAGAGCTTGATCGTATGGACTTCCCTCATTCCTGTCCACATGGACGACCAGTTGCTCAGGAGCTTTCGTATTATGATATAGAGAGAATGTTTAAAAGAACCTAAGATATATTGAAACCAAGGAATTGAATAATTGCGCTATGTGGCTTAAATTTAATTATCAAGACGAGAAGAACTATGACTTTAAAAGTTAAATGTCCAAAATGTAAGAAAGAAGTAGCTTGGAAGGATAATAAATGGAGGCCTTTTTGTTCTGAAAGATGCCAAATGATTGATTTGGGCACTTGGGCTAATGAGGATTATCGGATTTCAGATGATACGGATCATGTTACAATCAAAGATAGTAGTTTTGATGATGAAGAACTTGCGTAACGTCAGGGATGAAAAATGCGTTTCAAAATTAGAATTTAGAATTTGAATAAGGAGATAAAGCACTATGGGAGTTGTCGAAACAAATCAGTTTCATAAGGGTCTCAAGATTGAATTCGAAGGCGGAATTTGGGAGATAATAGAATATCACCACTCAAAAATGGCGCAGCGTAGCGCTGTTATGAAAACTAAGATTAAAAATGTTGCAACAGGCGCTGTTCTAGAAAAAAGCTTCAGATCCGGAGATGCATTTAGAGTGCCCGATATGGATAGAAAGAATATGCAGTTTTTGTATAAAGATGATATAGGCTTTCACTTTATGGACATGGAATCTTATGAACAGTACGATTTCTCAAAAGAACAAATGGGGGATGCGGCAAGTTATATAAAAGAACAGCAAGAAGTAAGTGTTCTCTACTACAACGAAGAACTCATGGGGGTTGAACTTCCGACAGCAGTTGAGCTTACTGTCACCGAAACAGAGCCTGGCGTTAAAGGTGATACAGTATCCGGGGGAACAAAACCTGCTATTTTAGAATCCGGTACTACAATCCAGGTGCCCTTATTTATTGATATCGGGGACATCATAAAAGTTGATACTAGAACCGCAGAGTATTTGGAAAGGCTAAAGAAGAAGTGATTTTGTTATTTCTTTATAAATCCACTTGGCTGATAAGAACAGAACTTTTAATTCAAATTCTTGACTAGAGATTGGATACTCTATCCTATCTTATATATGGTTAAATCCAGTTTTTATAGCTTAACGAGGATATCAACAGCAATAATTTCTAATAATTGTAACTTTTTCTGCAAAATGCAGTTATTAATTAGCAAGGCTGTTCTGGCGTTCATATGGAAAGCGATATAGAGCTTATGTTGAGGACAAAAGCCGGGGATGATAGCGCATTTAGTGAGCTAATGAACCGGCATTATAAAGGGGTGTTAAATTACATTTATAGATTTACAAATTTGAGAGAGAATTCAGAGGATCTTGCTCAAGAGGTGTTTTTAAGAGTCTACCGCTCAGCAAGTAAATATAGACCAGAGGCTAAATTTACTACCTGGTTATACAAAATAGCTACTAATGTGAGTTTGACACATGTAAAAAAAAAGAACGCAAATGTTAGCTTAGATGAAATGAATGAAAACACCGGGGAATATGAGGATTCAGAAGTAGAAATATCAGATGACATAATTTATAGGAAAGAAATGAAGAAGGTAATATTTAAAGCAATGGAAACTTTGCCTGAAAGAGAAAAGATTGCTATTATGCTTTGTAAGTATGAAGGGCTTTCTTATGAAGAAACAGCCGATGTCTTGGAATGTACAGTCGGGGCTGTAAAAGCCTATGTTCATAGAGGACGGATGAAATTAGTAAATAAGTTAAAACCATATTTGACGGGAGAAGGAGAATATGGACTGTAAGAATATTAAAGAGCTACTTATTCAATACTCATTAGGTGATTTGGGACATGTTGAAAAAGCAAGTGTCGAAAGCCATTTAGATAGTTGTAGTGAATGTAAGAGCTATCTTTTTGAAACTAAAAATCTTTGGAATCTCCTTGAAGCCCGAGATGAAATAGAACCTGATACTGACTTTTTATCTAATTTTTGGGATAAAGCTGCTGTCGATGAAGTTAAGCTCAAGCCCGGGTTCCTAAGCTGGTTTAGAGATATAAAACCTAACTGGACTTTAGCTGGAGCAATGGCTTCTATTTTCTTAGTCAATATCATTACCTTTAGTGCCCTTAGTCCCGATACGAGAAATAGCCTCTTTATGAGTTCTGATGAACAAGATGAATTGATACTCATAGAGCTTGACAATGCCCTATCTAGGGAAACGGCAGATGTGCTTTCAATCTATGGTGCTTGGGATGGCGGCACGGATGTTGATGGAGGCATTAATTGAGAATATCGTTGTTGATGTTTGTTGTTGCAATTGTTTTCACATTAAACGCTAGTGCAATGCTAGGTTCTAAATCGCCTTATAAGTGGTGGAAAGATCCGCAAATTGCAGGGGAGCTTAATTTAACTAAAGATCAGGCAAAGAGCATCGAGAAGATCTTTTCGTCTTATAAAAAAAGAATTTCTAAATATCGAAAACAACTTGAAAATAGTGAAGCAGTATTAAGAAAAGAGTTGCAAAATCCTGAGGCAAAAAAAGAGGATGTTTTGCAGCTAATTGACGGGATAGAAAATACAAAAGCTGCTTATACTAGAACAAAAGTCGAGATGTTTTTAAAGGTAAAAGATGTGCTCACACCGGATCAAGTAGCAACTCTACACAAGATTAAACTCAAGTTTAGGCCTTATCATCGATAAAAACCAATGGATACCACTTTCTCTCAGTTGTATATACCTTCATTAAATTGTTATTGTGGTAAATCAATTTAGAGATTACAATAATTTCAATAGATTAGAGTTCTAGAGAGAGAGGGCAGCCGATATTGCCATCTTCTTGCTCTATAGCAATAAATTGGGTAGTATTTCTACAATGAAAAGCGGGTTGAACCCGCTTTTTTTTGTTTTCAGGGTATTGTCAAGTTATTACAATTAAGTTTATTACATAGGTTAGGGTAAAAGGTTCTTTCGTTATGGGTTTATCTGAGGACAATATAATATCTAACATCAAAGAATTGTTGGAACCTCTCCTATATGAGAAGAATCTTGAACTATTCGATATAGAGTTTAAAGGTTTAGGTAGTAAGGGAATATTAAGAGTGTTTATTGACAAAGAACAGGGTGTAACAGTAAATGATTGCGCACAGATAAGCAGAGAACTTGGTAGATTATTAGAAGTTCATGACGTAATACCGGCTTCGTACACTCTTGAAATATCTTCTCCCGGGCTTACAAGAGCGCTTAAGAAACCTAGTGATTATTTAAGATACAAGGGTAAGACTGTAAAGATTAAGACATTAGAAGATATTGAAGATAGAAAAGTTTTCAAAGGGATACTCCTTGATTTCGTAGATGAAACGGTATCACTACAAACTGATGGAGTTAATTATTTGATTCCCTATAAGAACATAGAAAAGGCAAACCTGGAATTGGATTTGTAAAGGGAGATTTGCAATGTCAGAATTAACTGAATTAACACGTGTAATGGATTCTGTCTGTAAGGACAAGGGGATTGAAAAAGACGAGATTGTTTCAGCTGTTGAAGAGGCTGTATTATCAGCCGCACAAAAATTATTCAGAATGCAGGATATGGATAAGGAACTTGAAGTTCACTTCAACGAAAATGATGGTGATGTGGAATTATTTGAATTTAAGACTGTAGTTGAAGAGACTACAGATCCTGAGATGGAAATTACAGAAGCCGAGGCTATAGATCTTGACCCAGAAGCAGAACTTGGCGATCAAATTGGTGTAAAGATTAATCCTGATTTTACAAGAATTGCTATACAAAATGCTAAACAGAGGATACTTCAAAGTATTAAAGAAGCTGAAGGCAAAGTTATCTATGAAGAGTTTAAAAATAGGAAAGGGGAGCTTATTAGCGGTATCGTCAGAAGAGTAGAAAGAAGAAATATAATTGTTGATCTAGGAAAAACTGAAGCTTTTCTTCCTCCTGAACAGCAAGTTCAAAGAGAGTATTATAAACCCAAAGAACGCATGAGAGCTCTTTTAGTTGATATTAAGGAGACGAAAAGGGGCCCACAATTAATACTGTCCAGGTCTCATAAAGATTTTGTGAGAAAGCTGTTTGAATCTGAGGTACCTGAGATTGGTGATCAAATAGTAGAGATACAAGCTATTTCCAGAGACCCTGGCGGGCGTACAAAAATTGCAGTTTCATCAAACGATCAGGATGTAGATCCGGTAGGGGCATGTGTTGGAATGAGAGGAGCAAGAGTTCAAAATATTATACAAGAGCTTAGGGGAGAAAAAATTGATATAGTTCCCTGGTCTCCAGATCAAGCAAGGTTTGCTTGTAATGCGTTATCTCCAGCAGAGGTGAATAAAGTCATAATTGATGATGAAAATAAATCTATGGAAGTTATTGTAGATGATGATCAGCTGTCATTGGCCATAGGGCGAAGGGGACAGAATGTGAGGCTTGCATCTCAGTTGACTGAGTGGCGTATTGACATAAAAACCGATTCTCAGGTAAAACGTGAGCAGCAAGATGTCGTATCTTTATTGATGTCACTGCCAAATGTTAAAGAGGTTACTGCGAATCTATTATATGGGGATGGGTATCATAAGTTAGAAGATGTTGCCTTTTCTGATTCTGAAACACTAATAAAATCAGGTGGTTTAAAGGACGAGGCAGAGGCCCAGAGATTACAAACAGCAGCAAGATTTGCACTTAAAGATAAATTAGATCAGATGACCGAACCTGATGAGGTTTCTGAAGAGCCAATAAAAGATCCAGAATAAGGACTTTAGTAGCAGGTGAATAGAAAACAGTTATAAGACAGTTTAAGAGGCTCAATAAGTTAAAAGAATACTGCCGATTTTAAGTTGGATTTAAGATTAGTTTAATGCCGATCTCTTTTGCATAGTATACTAAACTTTGGTACCCTTTTCTTGATAAGCTCAAAGTTTAAAATATATAGGATTAATATCGCAGATAAATGGATGTGTTAAATATGTCAAATATAAGAGTGTATGAACTCTCTCGTGATTTAGATAAACCAAGCAAAGAAATTTTAAATGTTGCTAAAGGTTTAGGTATATCTGTAAAGAGTCACGCGAGTTCTATTTCTGCAGAAGAGGCAAAAAGGATAATTGATAAAATTGGAGCCTCCCAATCAGCACAAACTCAAGCACAAGAGTCTATGATTGTAGAAAAAGTCAGAGTTTTTCGTTCAGAAAGTGGGGCGGAAGTAGTCGAGAGGAGAAAAGGGGCCAGCGTTGTTTTACGAAGAAAAAAGAAGTTGGCGGAGCCTGAAATAGAAGAGTTAACTGAAGATGCAGAGTCCGTATCTCAACAAAGTGATGCCCCAAACATAACCGATACCCAACCTTCTTTAGTCGATAATGAACATCTAAAAATTATAGCCGAAGATGCACAGACAATTGAATCTGCTGAAGAAGTAGTAGAGCATCTTGATGCTCAACCTGATGAAGCAAGAGAACCAATTCAAGATGTTGATGAGGAATCTCAGAACGATATGTTAAAATTTGAAGAAGCTAAAGAAAGTGGAATAGAAAAAGTAACAAAACAAACTGAAGCTGATAAATCAAAAAAACAGGCTACAGAAGGTACAGAGAAGGCGTTTAAGAAAAAGAGTAAAAGTGTAAAACCTAAACGTGAAGAAATAATAGACGAGGATACGCTTGAAGAGCTTAGAAAAGCTTTTAGAGCCAAACTTCCTGGTAAAAGAAGAGAATATCTCGTAGAGGGTGGCGGGCGAGCAAGGTCTCGACCTACACCAAATACCGGTTCTGGCTATAAAGGAAAAAATTCAGATAGAAATTTCAGACAAGACTCTAGACCAACTAATACTCAAACAAGAAGTAAGCAGGAAGCGAATGTCGTTCCATTTTCAGCAACCTCCACAAAACGTGCAATTAAAGTAGGTGAATCTATCAACGTTGGAGAATTAGCCAAGTTGATGAGTTTGAAAGCTGGAGAATTAATCAAGAAACTGATTTTATTGGGCATGACTGCTACTATAAATCAAAGTATAGATTACGAAACCGCAGCGCTCTTGGCAGAAGAATTTGATATTGAGATAATCTCAGACGCTTTTGAGGAAGATAACCTTCTTTTAGAAGATGAAGTAGAAATCACCGATAATGAGCTTGTCTCAAGACCGCCGGTTGTAACTGTAATGGGTCATGTGGATCATGGAAAAACCACCTTGCTCGACACTATAAGGAAAGCAAACGTAGTCGATGGCGAGGCTGGTGGAATAACTCAACATATTGGAGCTTATACTGTGGATGTAAATGGCAGAAAAGTTGCTTTTGTTGATACCCCTGGTCATGAAGCGTTTACTGCGATGAGGGCTCGTGGGGCAAAAGTGACAGATATAGTGATCTTGGTGGTTGCTGCTGATGATGGGGTAATGCCTCAAACTGTGGAGGCTGTGAATCATGCGAAGGCAGCGGAAGTTCCTATCATTGTTGCTGTTAATAAAATTGATAAGCCTGATGCTGAACCCGAGAAAATTAAAAGAGAATTATCTGAAATAGGTCTTCTTGCCGAGGATTGGGGAGGAGATACATTATTTGCTGAGGTTTCGGCTAAGCAAAATTTGGGAATCAAAGAATTACTTGAATTAGTAATACTTCAAGCTGATGTTCTTGAGCTTAAAGTGGATCAGGATAAAAGAGCAAATGGTTTTATTATTGAAGCTGTTTTAGATAAGGGCAGAGGCCCTGTTGCAACAGTATTAGTTAGTGAAGGAACTCTTCGTATTGGAGATATGGTAGTTGCAGGAACGACTTACGGTAAAGTAAGAGCCTTAATTGATGATAAAGGCGAGCGAGTAACTGAGGCTGGTCCTTCCATGCCTGTTGAAATAATGGGGCTTTCTACAGTTCCTCAGGCTGGTGAGCGTTTTTATGCTGTCAAAGATGAGAAAGCTGCTAAGGATGTGGTTGGTCATAGAGAAACTAAACAGAGAGAAGCAGTTGCTGCTAAGGTAGTAAAACCTACTCTTGAGAATTTATTTGAAGCACTTGAAGAAGAAGAGTCTAAAGAGCTTGCATTAATTATTAAAGCAGACACACAAGGATCAGTAGAAGCTGTTAGAGAGTCTATAACAAAATTAAGCACAGAAAAGTGTCAGGTTAAAATTGTTCATGCCGGAGTTGGTGGTATTAACGAGACAGATGTTATTCTCGCAAGTGCCTCAAATGCTATCATCGTAGGTTTTAATGTAAGACCCGATGTAAAGGCCTTAGACATATCTGAGAGAGAGGGGATTTCCCTTGAACTGCATACAATTATATATAACTTAATTGACAGGGTCAGAGGTGCTATGGAAGGCCTATTGGATCCTATCGTAGAGGAAAAAATTACCGGTCATGCTGAGGTTAGAGAGACATTTCATATTTCAAGAATTGGTACTATTGCAGGATGCATGGTAAGTGACGGAAAAGTGTCTAGGGATAATAATGTTAGGGTTCTCAGGGACAGTGTAATAACTTTTGACGGCAAACTTTCTTCCCTTAAACGATTTAAAGACGACGCGAAAGAAGTGAACACGGGATATGAGTGCGGTATTACTATTGAGAGATTTAATGATATTAAAGTAGGAGATGTTTTCGAGTTCTACACATTCGAAGAATTTAAACAAGAGCTGTAATTGTGGCTAATGTTCATAGGAATACTCCGAATTGATTTATATATGGAAGGCAACAGATCCCTTAAGGATAAGAGGCAGACCTTAAAAAGCTTGATTCATAGAGCAAAATCCAGATTCAATAACATTTCAATTGCTGAAGTTGATTCTAATGATCTTTGGAACAAAGCAACGATAGGAATTTCTTTCGTTAGCAACGAAAAGCGTCATGTGAACTCAGTACTCGATCAGGTCACCGATTTTATAGATTCTACGGGTCTTGTTCAAATGGGAAGCAGGGAACTTGAAATAATTAATATTTAGTGGGGGAATTACTTGGCAGCTACTTTTAAGCGCTCAGCAAGGATTTCGGATTTGATAATAAAAGAAGTATCCCAAATGATAGTTAAGGGAGAGATTAGAGATCCCCGTGTTAGTGCAGCCTTTATTACAGGGGCAAAGGTTTCAGATAATCTAAGTGTTGCCAATATATTTTTTTCTGTTATAGAAGGTACTGCTGATAAAGAAGAAGTTCTAAAAGGACTAGAAAGCGCTAAGGGGTTTATAAAGACTGCCTTAGCAAAGAGATTGAAAATGAGGAAACTTCCTGATCTTCAGTTTAGATATGATTCAGCTCTTGAGACTGGATATAAAGTAGACGATTTACTCAGAGAGATTAATATTGAAGAGTGAGATTCAAAAACTAGATAATTTAATACTGGTATCAAAAAATATACTGATTACATCGCATGAAAATCCCGATGGCGATGCGCTTGGTTCTATGCTCAGTCTAGGGCTGGGCCTTAAGAAGATAGGAAAAGAGGTTACCTTTTATAATAAAGATGGGGTGCCTGAGATTTTGGAATTTCTTCCACATTCTGAAAATATTGTTAGTTCTTTAAGCTCAGTTTCAGGCCCGTTTGATATTGCTTTTGCACTTGACTGCACTGCTACTAGCAGAGCTGGTATAGAATTTGAAGAATATGCAAAGTCTGAGAATTGTAAGAATGTCGTGATAGTAGATCATCATGAGACCACTGGCTCAGATGCTGACTTGCATCTTCTAGATCAAAACGCTTCTTCGACAGGAATCATAATTTACAGAATTCTAAACTCCCTCGATATAGAATTGGATAAATCAATAGCTGAAAATATATACACTACTATAGTTAGTGATACCGGTTCGTTTAGTTACTCAAACACAAATTCAGAAACCCTAAGAATTGCAGCCGAATTAGTTGATATTGGAGTAGAACCTTCTCAAATTTCACAGGCTCTTTATGAGAATGAGCCGCTTAGAAAGCTTGAACTATTTAAATTAGTCATTCCAACGCTTGAAATCACGGAAGATAAAATTATTGCATCAATATTTGTTGACAAGAAAATGTTTCATGAAACTGCTACAACAAGACAAGATACTGAAGGTATGGTCAATATACCCAGAAGCATAAAAGGGGTTGATGTGGCTATGCTGTTCAGACAGGAAGGTCAAGATAGTGACCCGGAATGGAAAGTTAGTCTCAGGTCTAAAGGTAGAGTGAATGTTGCAAAGATTGCAGAGAGCTTTGGCGGCGGAGGCCATGCGAGGGCAGCAGGCTGCTCACTTAAGGGAAGTATCCAGGAAGTTAAATCTATAGTAATTTCAAGTGTACAAGAGGCTTTAAGGTGAACGGTGTCCTAATTTTAGACAAGCCCAAGGGGATTACGTCTCAGCAAGCCGTCACGGAAGTGAACAAGATAGTTAAAGCCAAACGTGCCGGGCACACTGGTACACTCGATCCTTTTGCCACTGGTGTTTTACCTATTTGTTTTAATAATGCTACTAAAATAATTCCTTATATGAAGAATGATTTTAAGAAATATGAGGCTCTAATTCACCTTGGTATATCAACTGATACGTTGGACAATACTGGTAAGGTGCTTAAAGAGTCTGATCCCGGAATTTTGAATAAAAATGTAATAATTGATGCATTTTCTAAATATAAGGGTACAATAAAGCAAATTCCTCCCATGTTTTCAGCTATAAAGAAAGATGGGGTCAGGTTATATAAACTGGCTAGAAAAGGTATAGAAGTTCAAAGAGCTCCTAGAGAAGTAACTATAAACGAGATAGAGCTTTTGGAGTTTGAGTCACCGTTCATCAGGTTTAAGGTTGAGTGTTCCAGGGGTACTTATATAAGAGTCCTTGCAGAAGACATTTCCAATGATCTTGGGTGTGGGGGACATTTAACCGAACTTAGAAGAATTGAGAGTGATGGTTTTAATATTGATAAGGCATTAACAATAGAAGATATAAAGAACGGGCATATTGAGCTAACTTCTTTAAATGATGTTCTTTCACATATGATGGAAATAAATGTTTCTTCTGATTTGGCCTTTCAAATTAGGCAGGGCAAACAAATAAAGAAATCTCATATGAATTTAAACGACCTCCCCGATTTCAAAATTGGAGATCATTTAAAGATTTATGAGAATTCTAGTTTGGTTTCTATTACCGAGGCTTCAGTGGATTCATCTGAGCTTGGTAAATTGGATGACCAGACAATTATTTTTAAATTGCTCAGAGTATTTAACTAACCACGCCGGAGTTAAATGAATCTGAGTAAATTTGCCAAATATGAAAAATATTAAGGAGGCAGTTAAATGGCGCTAGATACAGAAGATAAAGCTCAAATAATTAATGAGTTCGCAGTTCACGATAAAGACGTAGGTTCCCCTGATGTTCAGGTGGGCATTTTATCTCGCAGAATTGCAGATCTCACCGTTCATATGAGTAATGCACCCAAGGATTTTCATTCCAGACGTGGGCTTGTACTCCTTGTTGCGAGAAGAAGAAGATTGTTAAACTACATCAAAAAGAATAGCCCGGAAAAATATCCAGGGCTCATAAAAAGACTCGGACTGAGAAAGTAGAGTTCTTAAGGAGGAAGTGTATTGATTAATGAACCTAAGAAGGTTGAAGCACAGATATTTGGTACAACTTTTGTGCTGGAGACCGGAACACTCGCAAAACAAACCAGCGGATCTGTGTTAGCACGTTATGGGGACACTGTAGTGCTTGCTACTCTTGTTGCTGCGAAAGAAAAAACAGAAGGTGAAGACTTTTTACCATTAACAGTTAATTATCAGGAAAAATCTGCTGCTGCGGGGAAGATTCCGGGCGGATTTTTTAAAAGGGAAGGAAGACCTAACGAAAAAGAAGTTCTAACTTCAAGACTTATCGATAGACCAATTAGACCTCTATTTCCTAAAGGATTCACGTATCAGACTCAAATAATTATTACAGTATTCTCAGCAGATGCTGACCGCGATCCTGACGTATTATCAGTAACTGCCGCATCAGCTGCACTTACTATTTCAGATGTCCCTTTTGCCGGCCCTATTGCTGCTGTTAGAGTCGCTCGAGTTGGAGGAGAGTTTATTTGCAACCCTATAAAGAGTCAGCTTGAAGAAAGTGACATGAATATTGTAGTTGCAGGGACAAAGGAAGCCATTGTAATGGTTGAGGGAGGAACAAAAGAGGTCTCTGAATCCGACATAGTGGATGCTTTAATGTTCGCGCATGAAAGTCTTCAAGAGTTCATAAAGGTTCAAGAGGATTTAATTTCTGGATTTAACATAGAAAAACGTGTTCTCGACCCTATTGAAGGAGATGAGGACTTCGATAATAAAGTTATTTCCTTTGCTGAAGATAAATTAAAGGAAACTATCGCCATTTCCTCTAAAACAGAGAGAAATGATACTATCAAGAAAGTTCATAATGAAACTCAAGAATATATTAGTTCGTTATATCCCGATGCTGAAGTGGATATTTCAAAACCCTTTGAGAAATTACTTAAAGAATCAGTTAGAGGTCTTATCGTTAATGACAAGATAAGACTTGATGGTAGAGGATATAGAGATGTAAGACCGATCAGCGGCGAGGTTGGTTTTCTTCCTCGTGTGCATGGTTCAGCAGTCTTTACCAGAGGTGAGACACAGGCTGCTGTTACGGCAACTCTAGGAACAAAATATGATGAGCAGAGAATCGATTCTCTTGAAGGTGATGTAACAAAGACATTTATGCTACATTATAATTTCCCACCTTACAGCGTTGGTGAAACATCTTTCAGATTAGGACCGGGACGAAGAGAGATTGGGCATGGTGCACTTGCGGAAAGAGCACTTTCTGTAGTTCTTCCTAAAAGAGAAGACTTTCCTTATACCCTTCGTATTGTCTCAGAGGTTCTTGAATCAAACGGTTCCTCTTCGATGGCTACGGTTTGCGGCGGGACTTTGTCTATGCTAGATGCGGGTGTTCCAATAAGCGCTCCTGTGGGCGGCATAGCAATGGGACTAATCAAAGAAGGTGACGACTTTGTGATCCTATCCGATATCCTTGGAGATGAAGATCATCTAGGGGATATGGATTTTAAAGTAGCCGGTACGACTAACGGTGTTACTGCTCTTCAGATGGATATTAAAGTTACTGGAGTTACAAGAGAAATCCTTACAGACGCTCTGAATCAAGCTAAAGAAGGCAGGCTTCATATTCTAGGTGAGATGGATAAGATAATGTCAACTCCAAGAGAGGATATTTCTGAGTTTGCTCCTAGAATTGTTACGATGCAGGTCGATCAAAGCAAGATTAAAGATGTAATTGGATCCGGTGGTAAAACAATTAAGAAGATTGTTGAACTTACCGGTGTTCAGATAGATATAGATGATTCCGGTACTGTAAATATTGCGTCTCCGGACAGAGATGCTTGTCAACAAGCGATCAAGATCATAGAAGGCATTGTTGAAGAAATGGAAGTTGGCAAAGTATATCTAGGAACAGTAAAAAGGATCTTAGATTTTGGTGCTATTGTTGAGCTTGCCAATGGAAAAGACGGTCTGGTACATATTTCCGAGCTTGAGCCTAAAAGAGTAGAAAAAGTTACTGATATTCTTAACGAAAATGACGAGTTATTGGTTAAGTGTATTGAGAAAGGGCATGACGGAAAGATTAGGCTAAGCAGAAAACAAGCCCTAGATGAGAATATAGAAGATTATAAATAATAAATTTTTAGTTATTAAAAGTTAAAGTGGAACATAAAAAGCCCAAACTGATTGTTGTTTTGGGTCCTACTGCTGTAGGAAAGAGTGCTGTTGGCATTGATATAGCTAAGAGGTTAAGGGGAGAAATTATCAATGCCGATTCCCTCCAAGTTTACAAACATCTAAATATTGGTACAGCCAAGCCTAGCTCTAAAGAACTCCATGAAGTAAGCCACCATCTTATAAACATTGTTGATCCGGATGAAGATTTTAACGCCGGAATGTTTAGGAGCCGTGCAGCTTCGACTATCAAAGATCTACATGAGGCTAACAAGAACATTATTCTTGTTGGAGGGACGTATCTTTATGTGAAAGTCCTTCTTTCAGGTCTCATAGAAGGTTTGCCAGCCAATATGGAAATAAGAGAAAATATAAAGAAGCTGCGAGCTATTTTCGGACTCCCATACGTGTATGATAGGCTCTTGTTGCTTGATCCGGAGGCAGCGGCACGAATTCATCCCAATGACTACGTTCGAGCCGAGAGGGCTCTTGAAGTTAACTACCTTACAGGTCAGAAGATGTCAGAGCTACAAGCTGTTCATAGCTTCCAAGATCAAGACTACGAGTATTTTAAGATTGGCATTTCGCTGGACAGAGAGATACTCAAAGAGCGGATTGATAAAAGAGTCGATATTATGATAAAAGAGGGCCTAGTTGAAGAAGTGAGGAAGCTTAGAGAAATGGGCTATCATAATAATTTAAAACCTATGCAGTCAATAGGCTATAAGGAAATAAATCAATTTCTTGACGGAGAAATAGATATTGATGAAGCGGTGGAATTAATTAAGCGCGACACTAAAAGATTTGCCAAGCGTCAAATGACCTGGCTCAAAAAAGATAATGAAATAAATTGGTTTGAGAAGGATAAGGATTTTGATCAAATTTTGGATAAAGCTAGAGAATTTTTTGAGAGTTAATCTTAACTAACTTTAACTTAAGAATCACTGTCTTTAAGTTCTTCTTCAATTCTTTTCATATATTCGTTATCCATTTTTGCTTGGGTATTAATTTTTTGTGAACCTTCATTTTTATCTTCTTTTTGTGCTTTGAAGAGATATAAAGTAATCCCGATACCGCCTAATATTATACCTACTCCCGGTAGAAGCCATAGTAGCCAATTTATACCTTTTGGGGGAGGGGACGAAAGAATTGACTCTCCGTAGCTGCTTACGAAATAAGCCAGCACTTCTTCTTTAGATCTTCCAGCCTCAAGCTGTTTTCTGATTATATCTCTCATGTCATGGGCTAGGTTTGAGTTTGACTCTCCTACGCTTTGACCCTGACAGACCGGGCACATGAGTAAATAAGATAATTCTTTCGTCTGATCATCTATGTTTTTTCCCTCATCAGCAACAGATAAAGATTGAAAGCCAAATAGCATAATAAATACAAAGAAGATATATAAGATGTGTGAGCTTTTTATTAAATAGTTATTCATCAGGATTCGTTTTCTTGTGGCTGTTTAGTTTTTAAAACAAAGTGATCAATGATTTGCTCTGTAAGGGGACCGGTGAATTTATCTCTGACATTGCCGGAAGAATCTATAAAGAATGTTTCCGGAACTCCTCCAACACCGTAGTCAACCTGGATTTCCTCATTAGGATCTAAACCCTGAGTGTACCCGCCGCCGAATTTGCTTAGGTACTTCTGGGCATTTGAATTGTCATCCCATACATTAACACCTACAAATACCACATCTTTGTCTTTATATTTTTGCCATGAACTCTCTAGCGCCCCTGCTTCCTGCCTACATGGCATGCACCATGACGCCCAGAAATTAAGAAGAACAGTTTTCCCTTTCAAATCAGAGAGTTTTAATTCTTGTCCATCAAAGGTTTTTAATGTAAAACCGGGCGCCTGTTTTCCAATCAGTGGAGAGATTTTGACAATATCACGATTGCCAAAAATTGCATAGCCCATCAAAGATACGAGGCTCAATATTATTATTAATACAACGATTTTTCCAGAATTTCCTAATACTTTCATGTTACAAATACTGCTCCTTATATTTGAAAGGATATAGTATATCTTAGGATACTACTGAATTCGATTAATACTTATAGAACTCTTCGTCTTCAGGTGGGATATCAAAATCAACTGTCCCGTTGTTTTGTAGTGCTTTGTAGTCTTCAGCACTAAGATCAGGGAGCTGTTTTAGGAATGCTACAATAGACCAAATTTCCTGATCACTATGAGAGAGACCGAAAGCAGGCATTCCAGTCATTTTAATTCCATTCTTCGTTACCCAAAATAGTTCTGTCTCACTAAGCTCTTCTGCCTCCTCTGCAAGATCGGGAGGGCTTGGGTTAAATCCTTCAGCAGGCTTAGTTCCCGGAGCTCCATGACAGCCAGCGCACATGTTTTCATAATGATCAAATCCCGCCTTCACTAGTGTATTATCACTAAGTTTAGGTCTAGCTATGTGTTCTGAATGCTTCTTAATCGAATATTTCTTGGCAGTGTTAAATACCCATTGGGCTAATAAGGAATGAGGTTCGGTTGCGGCGATATTATAGGTTCCAGAATAAATAAATACTACCAACCCAGCAATCAGTAGTATGAAAACAAAAATAACAGTTTTAATAAATCCCATTTGTAATCCCTCGTTTTAATTAAAAATTTAACATTCTAAAAGGTATTAAGTTAGGGGCTGTCCTAGATAATCAGCCCATATATTGTTTAACCCACTGTTTTAATTGATTTAATTGCGTGTTTGGATTTGGGTTGTTAAATCTCCATTCACACTCCTTCAAAAACAGCGGAAAATGCT
>Ga0307376_10000659_pt1 | contig 42299 bp, 62 predicted proteins | sample TR2MG_FD_202536 | JGI IMG/M metagenome (GOLD analysis project Ga0307376, IMG submission 202536) | Soil microbial communities from Risofladan, Vaasa, Finland - TR-2 | ecosystem: Environmental > Terrestrial > Soil > Coastal area > Acid sulfate soil | place: Finland: Risofladan, Vaasa | collected...
ATTCAGATCTGAAAGAGCTCTTGCTATTGCGTTTTGCGGATCTGAATCTAAAAGTTTTGCTGCAATAGAATCATTGAATTTATTTTGCGCTTTCTGAGCGTTGAACATTGAGCTGTGCGCTGACTCTACAGAATCAAAATAGTTTTTAATCCCGTAACGTTCAAGAACTCGTTTGTTTTTATTTACCCAATTAGTCAATGATCTTGCTTGTAATTGCCCGGCTTCGTCGTAAGTTACTTTTGACATCATATCATCTGCGTAATGCCTTAACATGATATCACCTGCCTTTTCTTTTCCTACTGCTTTTATAAACTGGTCGGCACTGTCAACGCTCATTAATTTTTTCGGCCTTGCCTCTGCTGGTATCTTCATTCCGTCTGCGTATTTACCGGATTGCCTAAGCTCTGCAACAACACCTTTCCCGAATCTTCCAAAGTTCTGACTTTCTGAGAATGCTTTTGCGTTTGCATATGCTATAGCGGCGTTTTTTGCTTCTTCTGCCCCGCCCAATATTTCCTCAATCTCTGCCTTTCTTGCTTTATTGTGAGCAACTATAGCCCTCTCTTTTCCTGGAATAATTGGGGCGTCTTTCCCAAACTTACCGCGATAAGTTTTTGCTAATCTTTTAGCATATGAATCTGAACCCTCTTGTATTTGTTTCATTATTCCGATTGCATTTGCATTCTCAAGTTCTGAATATGTTTTTTTAACATCTATTGTGTCAGGGTTTAAATCATCGCCACTTTTAAGTTTTACATTTAACTCATCAAGCTCTTTCACCAACTGTTTAGGGTGAACAACATCGCCTTTATACGTTGCAAAATCTCCCTGTTCTGCTGCTTCCCCTAAAACTTTGAAGTCTTCCGCAAGGGCTGATTTAACTTTACCCGCCGCCATTTTTTCTGTTGGTGTCGCTGTTTGCGAGTAAATAACGTCATTAAGCTCTCTATCTGTAACCTGCATCCCTTTGATTGTTTTAGGTCTTTGACTATGTTTAGCATAATATTTTCCCATTAAATCTTGTGCCATTGATGGCTCGTCAACTACCTCTTTGAAAACTTTGTCAGTGTTCGGTGTTGTCATTTTATAGTTAGGTACTTTGTCCCAATATTCTTTTTCAATTTTAGAAACAGGCTCTTTTGCTGCTTTTATTTCTTCCATGACCTTTTTGCCTGTTGTTTGTGGGTCTTGTGGTGTGACTTTACCTCTTGCGGTCATTGCGGTTTGTTCTGCTGTTTTTGTTCCTTGAGCTAACGCCGCTTTTTGTTTTGTTAATTCCTCTAAGACATCGTCAATGCCTTCTTTACCTGGAAAGTTTTGCTTTAAATAATTTTGTACCGCTTCGATATTTTCAGCACGTTTAAATAGCTCATTTTCTGAAGCTATGCCGGATTGTGTTTCTAATCCTCTCTGAAGTTTTATAAGGCCAGGGTCATTTGCTAAGTCTCCCATTGTCGCTTTTAGATTTGGGATCTCTTCAACTACTTGCTGTGATGCCTCTATATTTTTTAAATACTGTGGATTACTTCCCGTATTGGCTTCTATTATTGCCGCTGCTCTTTTTTCTATTTCCTTTTCTCCCATTGCGGGGAATCTTGAAGCTATTTGATTTTTAACAAAGCCAGGTGTTTTTAAAAGTGTTCCTAATATTGGTGCAAGTGCTGCGCCACCAAACTCAAAAGTTAATCCTCTTATTAGGTCGTCACCCAAATAACCAAGTTCTTCAATAACAGGCGTTTTCTTTTGAACGTCTCCCTCTTTGGTATTAGCCCATTTTTCTATTGCATCGGCTGTTTTCTTTCCTGCTGTATATCCTAAAGCACCACCTGCCGCTTGACCCAATGGGCCACCAGGGGTTCCCGCTATCCCCATTGCTACCGCTGGCGCTGTTTCAAGTGCTGGTCTTAATAGTGGCATTGCTTCACGTGTCAAACCTTTTGCGCCTTGACTTTCACCGATTGCCTGACTTCCAGGAATACCCATTGTTGACTGTGGTAATATATTTCTTTTTTGTAACTCTGCAATAGCTTCTTGCTGTGTTGGTGCTAAAACCTCACCGGAAGATATCTTTTGCATAAGCATATCTATTTTACTTGGTGGTTGTTGTGTGGGTGTAATGCTACCCGCTACAGGTTCAACAATTTCTTCATCGCCAAAAGGATTAATATTTTCTACAGGTTCAACAATTTCTTCATCACCGAATATATTAGGCATTATTTTTTCCTGTATGTTTTACCACCTAATGTATAGGTAGCCCCTGAAGGAAGTTTGTTGTATTCTTCTTTTGTCATTTCTCCATCTGGTGTAGGCTTCCCTTTGCCTGTTATAATCTTTCTAATTAGTGCTAACCGTGGCTTGAGGGCTGTTGTCTGTGCTTTTATCCATGCGTCCAATGCTCTTGGTGACATTCTCGGGTCCATTGCTTCAACCTCTGCTTCGTGTGCCTTGTCGCTCATTCCGGCCCCTCGCATTACAGACGCAATTTCCATTAATGCGTCATTTCTTAGTGCAAGGTATTCAACAAGATCAGGGTCATTCATGTTTTCCTTATAAAACCTTTGCAAAGTACCAAACTTTCTAACATTACTAAAATTTACCTTTTTACCAGCATCAACAACATGCTTCATAATATCCGGTAGAACTTCCGCTGTCATTGCCTTCTGTCGAAAGGTAGGGTTTTTTGACAACGCATAGTCTGCGGTGGCTGTTCTAATGTCAAGCTCAGGATTTAACTCTTTGGCTCCTGCAACTATCTTATTATATGTATTACCTCTTTTTGGCAACTGTGACGCATCTATCTCGCCATTAGCCAACATTGTTGCAAGTCTTAATTCGTGTGTTGTGAGTTTATTTTGATCTGCTTTAATTTTGAGAGCTGCGAATTTTGGGTTTTCGAGTCCGTATTCATAGTTTTTAATTTCTGCCGTTCTTGTATCTTTTGTGTCTGTGGTAGCACCACCCTGAGACTTTTTATAATTCTCATACGCTTTCTGGTCAAACATAGCCAAAACGGCCTCGTGTTGTTTCGTTGCTTCGACTCTTGTTTTGTCACTAAGCATAGCCCGAGCCATTTCAATATTTCCTGACGGGTCGCGACCTTCAAGAATATCCTTTTCCGCTTCTGCTGCGTGTAGCTCGAACGGGTCTTGCTGATTAATTAGATACTGCTTTGACATATTAACCATTGCGTCTGACTCTGCGCCCATAGCTTGCTGCAACAATGGCCTCAACTCAGGATTTGCAGCAACTTCTTTGGCTATGACATCAGGGTCTTGACCGAGCAACATAGATGCTTTTTGCTTAAGCTTCTCTATTTTTGCATTTTCCGTTTTTTCACGCTGAAACTTTCCGTAACTTTCCACTGCTCCGGTAAAAGCCTGTAACCCCGGCATTATATTTGCTGGCTGTGTTGAAAAATTCGTTACTCTTGCCACTTAACACCCCCTATAATTTAGCGAATCCAAGACCAAGGCTACCAAGTCCTAAACCTAAGTTCATCATGTTTGCTGTTCCGGCCTGCCTTGATTGCGCTGCTCCAAGTATTCCGGCTGCATTTGTTGCCCCAATATCGCCCATAGTTTGCCCGATTTGCTGTTCGTTTGTTCCGAGTCCTGCCAATCCTTGCAAACCTTGTAACTGTTGACCATATGCACCTGAAAGAGCTTGGTTTTGCAATTGCGTATTGTAGTCATATAAAGCGCTTTGCACATTTCCAGACCTTAACCCGCCTGTTTGCGCTGCGTTTCTCATTACGCCCTCCTCACCCGCTTGCTGGCCGCCCATCATAGCTTGATAATACGGCGATGCTTTCGCCTGATCTATCATTTGCTGCTGTGCTTCTTGCGCTCCGGGGCCACCACTGAAAATATCGTTAAGCCGTGTTAGTGCTTGCTCTTTGTATTCCTGTGGCAACCTGTTTATTTCTTTTAGATAATCAAGTTGTTGTGTCATGGCTTCGGCTTGCGTGCTTGCTGCTTTCTTTGCTGCTTCTTCGCCCGTTTTGCCTGTTATGTCGTCTTTGGCATCCATAAGCATATCTGTTCCACTTTTGCCACCTATACTTATACCACCGTGATCAATAAATCTTTCAGACTCTTTTTTTATTTTATCAAAAACGCCCCAACTCATAATTTACTCCTTTTAGCTATTAAAGTGACCTTCGGCCATTATAAATCTGTATGCTCGTACCAATCAAACAACCAATTCATCCAATTTGATAATGCTGTATCGTTTGTTATTCTAACTAGATATTTTGCATTTGGTGCTAAAACAACCTCGTTGCTTGCTCTAACCTCGCCGCCTACCTTATTACCTGAGCCTAATTTATAACGGGGGCCAATTGTTCCGACTGTCGTTATAGTCGGAGTGTGGTACATCAATATTCCATTCGCTGTAACAGAATTAAGGTTCCTATTAAAAACCGTCATGGGTGTTCCGTCGCTTGATGTTGTAGTGCCCAGGTATAAGATTATATTCGCTTCTGCTTCTGAGTCAGCTTCGAATAAAAAATGCCCCCACTTCCCAGTGATAGGCGTAACAAATAAAATATCATAAACCTGCCCGTTTGAAAGGTCTATCCAATCTTTGTTAAAGAAATGACTTCCTTTATGTATTTCATGGTGAGCATGGTCTATTGTTGAGAAAGATCCAGTTGTAGCATCTTGTAAATATTCTGTACCAGAAGCAGCGTATGGGGTAATCTTTAGCTGACTATTTGCATTCACTGAAATTCCGCTTTCTAACTCTTCAAGGGATATTTTTAAATTCCCTCCATTGGTGGCGTTTATATCTGTTACTGTATTATCAGGCCTTGTAGCTTGAAGTCTTGCCACTACAGACCGAGTTTTTAATATTACGGCATTAGAAAGCGTAACAGCATCAGCGGTATGAAATAAAAGCTTAACAGCATTATATCCAGCTGTTATAGGTAGTTGGAATGTTCTTGACGTATATTTTGTTGCGCTTGCGCTTTCATCGATTACTGTTGTAAAAATACCCCCACTATTACCTATTTGTATTTCTGTGTTTGAGAAATCACCAGAAAATGAACCAAGACCTATAACATTACCGATTATTGTTCTATTAAAGTGGATCAATATTTCCTTCGGGTTTGTTGCTGTTATATTTGTTATTATAGAATGTAAGTTGTCGAATAGATCGGTTACACTGCCACTAAAATCTCCTATATCTGATTGATCATTCCATACGTCTTTAGAATAAACTGAGTCACCATCGACAGGGAAAGGGTTTTGAATGCCAACGTTGTTATATTCTTTGTCGTTCTCGTCTCTGTATGAAATTACAGCTTTTACGAGTTCTGTATCGTCTTCGTCTGTTACTTTATCGCCTAATCTATGACTTGTTGGTTTTGCATAAACAGAACTATAAATAGTTTGTATTCCGAATTGCATAGTCGGTGTTATTCCGTTTGTGTACACAACTCTAAAGTATCTTGCAACCGGGTTAGGCTCCCAGAATTTGCGGCCACCAGCACTTATGCTGTATGGTTCATCAAAAATTATTACTTGGTCTGGACTCTGTTGAAAGCATACACCCTCACTTGCTGAGGCTTGGTCAGACCACACCCCGATTTTAATACTTGCATAATCTTTGATCTCTTCCCAACCACCAGTAAAAACTCCACCGTTTCCAAGATTTGCAACGGTGCTATTTACTATTGATAAAGTCCCTGTTATTTCCTGAACTACCATATTTCTAAGCTTGGTCATTAAGCCCACCATCCTGTATTTTCATTGTAAGATATATCAAGTGTCTCTGTATCGTATATTATAAGCGTTGCGTTATCACCTTCTAACTCTTCAAGCCCGAATGGTGTTAAGTTGGCAACGTTATTTGTTGAGCCAACGTTTGTTATTTTATGTGGTTCTCCGTCTGTGCCTTCCGGTAAAAGCAAAGTTATATCGGCTATGTCTGTGTCAGCATAGATTATCTCGTCTTCAAACTGTATCGAGTAGGGAGACATTGCGGGGGTAACATAAACCGTTTCTTTTATTCTTCCTGCGCTCTGAATTATTCCTGTGACTTTCAAAAGACTTGACGCCGTGTCCCAAAATAATTTGGAAGCATCGGAGGTTAGTTTCCCGCCTTCTGCATATGGTATCGAACCATCTAAAAAATCTGTGGGTATATCTTCAATTTTTTGATCAATTTCTACGTCGATAACTTCAGATAAAGTTACAAGGTTGTCAGTAAAGTTAAGCCACTCTTCAATAATAGGAGACGCCCAATCAGTCAACTCATTAAGCTCAGTTGCACTTAGAACCATACGTCTCAATCTGTCTATTGTGGCAGGATCAGCCATAAAACCCCTAACTATATGTCAATTTTAAGTTACAAAAATTCATTCTCGACTTAGAAGCACCACGAAATTTAAGAGATGCCCAATTAGGGACATAACCCAAAGCTCTTGCGTAAAACCTTTTATTGTATTCATTCGGGCCACCGTAATCTAACCAATATTCACCACTATGGGTTAACCCGTCGTATGATACAGAAAAAGCAACGGTTGCGCCATCTGTTGCCGTGTGGCCCGGTATCGTTTCTATTTCTATCTGATCCATCGACATAGTTTCAAGCTTCATCATCGGTGTATAGATAATCCATTCCGAAATATTCCCGTAATGTGTAGCTGAATCGTTATCTAAATAGCCTATTGTGCTGTCTTGCTTGTCGCCATATACCCATTTAGCTGAACGAGCGTCATTCACTCCGTTTATCGCTCTGTATTGAGTGTTGCCCTGAACATCTGACTTTAATATTGTCCATGCTGAGTCTAACCCGAATTTATTTGCAATACTTTCATTAAAACAAAGTGTTTCGTTTGGTAGATGAACCAATACAAAAATAACATTATCCTCTGTACGTCCTTCCATCCTCATATCTGAAAGCTCTGGCTCTGTGTATTCTTTTAATATCTTGTCAACTTCACGGCTTGATATCTTTTGAGCGCTTCCGGTTCCGATAATATGAACGCCCACAGCGTCGTCTTTACGCCCACCAGTAATATAAAACTTGTTCCCTACCTCAACCTTTGCATGTGTGGCAACTATCCCTATTTTCTGCGCTCTTGTTTCTAATCGAGTGAAAGCAAATCCAGAAGATTGAGCATTATACACAAAGTATTCAAGCGAATCACGCCCCCATACCATTATTTTGTTTTCTGAATTTTGGCTTAAACCTAAAGATTTGTCTGGCATAAACTCAGCTGTTGCAAAACTTAAAGGATTTATTGAACTTTCACTTGATAAATCTGTGTGATAGAGATATTCTCCGTCAGTAAAAAAATAAAACCCTGGCGAAGTCCAAACCACATCTATTGGAACTCCTATATCAGAATCTGTTATCTGTGAGAAACCACCAGTAGGGCTGTATAAATAAGCCTCACCGCCTGCTACTATACATTGAGTATTAAAGCTATAAGCTTTCATTGTGGCTTGTTCTGTGCCTGATATTGTGCCTAACGTTGTAGTATTGCCACTTGCATCAACGCTTATAAGACTTGTCCCTGATAGCCTATATTGCGCACTGAAACGCTCGTTATAAATTGCGCCCCTGTCCTTGCCTTGACCCGTACCTAATTGCGTTAAGCCAGGATATTGAATCATGTAACCCTCAGCACCTAAAATCTGCTTCTCAACAGCGTACATATTGACCGCTAAAGAATCTCTATAGTCTGTCTCAAGGCTATTGGCTATATTATCGCCTTTAATGATAGGTATTTGAGTTTCAGGCAATGTCGATAATCTCCAAGTCAAAGTTTATTAATCTTGTTTCAACTCTTCCGGTGCTTGTTGTTGCAACGATCTTAACTTGCTCAAGTCCTTCCGTTGTTCCTGTTGCACTGATCTGATAAGAAACGTCTGGAGTCGTGAGAGAGTCAGACACTATAGTTAATCCTGTTGTTGCTTCGATTGTGTAGGATGCTATCGTTTCAAGGTCGATTACAAAGTCGTCAAAATGCTCAATAAAGTTATTAATCTCACCTGATACCATTCTATTTGTTGCACATGTTGGTGGTGCTTGTGCTGCAGGGTGAAAGAATTTATTGCTATAATATCTTCTATGACCTGAACCTTTCGGCATACGGCTTGGCGCTTGTAATTTTGTGATAATAGCAGTGCCGCCACTTAAAAAAGTATATGCCCCCGATTGTCGTCTAAATAATGTCGGGTCTATTTTATCAGCCATACCCTTACCAAAATAAATAGTCAGGCGTACTGCAAGGCATAAAGCAAAAGGAATCCTATATTCCCAAGGTATATTGGAGGATGAATTAACATCGGGCGTGTCTTCGAAATTATACCCAACACAAATACCGCTTTTAAAATATTCGTGTGCCATTCCTTCGAGTTCTTCAAGTGCTGTTACAATTTCGCTTGCAGTCGGTACACTTGTCAACCCCGATATTCTAAGCTGCTCGTAAGCCTTGTTTATACAATCACCCTTCAAATGCTGTGCCATCTTTAAGCCTTTAACTTTTCTCTAAGGGTTGATATTCTTGCCTTTTCCCAATTTTTAATCCCGGCTTGTCTTGCATCGTCTCTTATTTTTGCATTACCTTTTAGTACTTTTGTTTCTTGGGCTTTGACTTCGGTTTTTGTTTCTTCTTTGGCTTCTTCATGTTCGACAATTTCCTTTTCTTGCTTTGGTTCTAACTCTCTGTAGGCATCCTCTGGACTAAAAAACCAACCCGGCGTTAAATTACCGTCGAACGCTGCAGAGTTAATCCTTAAAGTATTACACCTTAACCCGTTTATTTCTTGCTGTGTTCCTATTTGATAAAGTATAACAGCCATTGCTACTCCAAAACTCACGGACTGTTTAAAGTCCGTGGGTTAATTAATTAATCTAATCGTCTGCTGAAGCAGTACCAATAATACCACCTGTGCCAGCGCTTGAAACGTCTTCGTTGTAGTAATTTTCAAACAACATGCAAGTATCAGCGACAATAGATGCTGCTTTTGTCGCTAAATTACATACAACATTGTTGTTCTGAATAACACCCGTTGATCCTGTCAAGAGTTCAATAACTGGCTCCGTACCAAGAGCACCAGTCCCACCGTTAATAAGCAGGTTGTTGGCTATAACCAACTTAGTCGATAGAGTTGTGATACCTCCGATGTTAGCCGTTGAATAATCGCCCTGAATCGTGTTACCAATTACTTTAGTTCCGTCTGTGTCTGCTGTGAATTTAATAGCGTGAACAGAACCGCCAAGGCCGTTATCAATGTCGCAATTCTCAACCGTTGCAAAATTTGAATCGTCATTAGTTTGAATAGTAATAAGAAACTCATCCGTTGCAGTTGTCTCGACATCAAACCTACAACCTCGAATAGTTGCAAAGTCAACGCCTGCATCAATATCAACACCGACAACAACACTTGTAACGTTAGCGTGAAAATTAATATTCTCAACTGTTACGTTGTTTGCACCGATTACAAAAGAGCCTGCTGCGGCTGTATAGTCAACCCTTGGCATGTTATCGCCAGAACCAAGGCCAATAATAGAAATCCCTGCAACATCTGCATCAATTGCGCCCGCTGTTATTATCGCTTCTGTATGATTGGGCATAACATAAATAATATCACCTTTGTTTGCTGTGCAAAGGTTTATTGCTGCGTCTATTGTTATAACTGCCGTTGCTTTTGTTTTGCCTGAGTTATTTATTGCTCCATTTACTGAATCAACATAATATACATCCCCAGGTGCCTTTGCACTAAGTAAGCTTGCTATGTCGCTTCTGCCAACCTGTAAACCTGTGTGGTAAAAATCTTTAGCCATTGTTTGTACTCCTTTGTTCTGAGGACGCGTCACAATTGACGCGCCCAAAGGATTTAATTATTATTCAAATGTGTATGCTGGGCTTGAATCAACTGCAACACTCATTAGGCTTAGTATAACCCACCCGATCGTGTCATTCGCCCAAAGCAATACCGCTGTATCTCCGATAGCGTCAAGAGCTATTACAGTCCAACCATATGAGGTTGTCGGTGTTACGTCGATATCATTACCGTTAATTGACTGTAGAACTAAGACTTGGCCAGGCTCACCGTCAGGCAGAGTTAATGTTGTTACTGCGCCCGCTGAAGAATCAAGCTTTACAAACGGATGAGTTACAACGCATGTATCTGTCGTAGCAGCAAGAACCTGTGTAATCTGGTCTGTTGAATAAGGCTCCTTTGATCTCTGTCGCCATTCAATATTTCTTGTGAATCCCATTATATTTCTCCTTAGTAAATATGAGGGCTGCAAGCAACCCCCTTAATTATTATGTGTAAGTTACTGCAACACCAACTTGGTCAGGCTTTGCAACCGTCAAACCGTACCATGTGAACAATCTAAACTTAAAAGTTAGAGAGTCCATATCACCACCGTAAAGGAAATACATAGTCAAGCCGTTTTTCATTTTCTCTTGACGTACTTTCATACCTTCGAACTGAGAAAAGAACTGTGCAGGAATGTTGCCCCGGATAACCTCAACGGCTGATTTGTCCCAAAATAGATTAGTCTTTTGGGTTGCATCAACGTTAATACGGTTAATGGTTGCAGCGTTTAAAGCTGTTGTGTCAACGTTTGCATATGCTTTTTCAAGCACTGTCAATGCTGCGTCGTCTGCTGCAATCGGCCGAGGCCATAGGGTAATGCTTGTACCTGCAGGCTTTGCAACAACTGTAAACTGCATATCTTCGCCACTGTTAGTTTTATCCATCTTACCAAGGGCTTTGATAGTCACACCAGTGTTAGCAATAGTAACCTTGTCACCGATTGTATAACCGCTTGAATCGGCTACAGTAAAAGTAGCTTCACGGTAATCATAGTTAGTAACGATGTTGTTAGTTACAACCGTTCCGGCTCGTGGTGCAAAAGAGTGATTGCCTGTTACTGTTGTTGGTGCATCTGCTGCGCCTGTAAGGTTTGGAAGAAACGAACCTTCATAGAGCTTAAATCCTGCAACAGACCCTTCGCCAATACGCCCTTTTTCCCATGCACTTTCCGCTCTGCCTGTTACATTCTGACGTGCTGCCAAGTCTGAGCCAAAAAACATGCTATCTCGAGTATTAAAGAGAAAACATTTTTCGGTTTCAACGTTCTGCCTTTCACGAAGCATGGCACCCGCCGGAGAGATAAAATCATACCCGCTTGTGTCGTTTGATCTGTAGTATAATGCTGCCTTTGCTACCATTTCGTTTGCAATTGCAACGTTAACCGCCGAAGATTGTTTTCTGCCTGATTCCATTGCAGCGTCTACCCAGTATTGTGTGTCTCTGAGTTGATCGGCTCTCTGGTCAATTCTATCATTTACAGGCGTTCCGAGTGATGCAAGATAAGCCTCAGAAATAATATCAGTAGCCTGTCCGCTTGTGTCCCAACCTGTGATTAATGGTCGGTGTTGCGGTACTGGTCTGATAATTACATTACCGGAATTTTGCATAGCTGCACCGTCTGGTTCAACAGAGGTTACCATCGGAAGAAGAATATCCTCTTGCTCATGCGTTTCAATTGCCTTTTCCATCATTAACTCTATGGTTTTAGCTGTATTAGCCATTTTATTTACTCCTATTTATTACCAGCTTGTAACATCTACCCCGGAAGCCTTGGCTTTCTTCCTAATTTCCCACGCTGCATCATCATCGTTTTTCTTGTGCGCTGCATCGTATTGTTTTTTAAGTCGAGAGTCCTTTACTGTTCCCGGTGCTGTAGATATATCTCCGTTAGCCGTTGCCGCCGGTGCTGGTGCTTTTGTTTTTGGTTTCCCCGAAGTTACACCTCGGAGCCTTGCTTTTTGTTCACCTAAGAAGATACCCGCCGCAATTCCTGTTGTGTCTTCTCTTAGCAATGCCTGAAACTCTGCAAGCTTTGCTTTGTTTCTACCAAGAAAGTATGGTATTTTTTCTGAACCTTCGCCCAATTTAGATAGATAGAACTCTGTGTTCTGTTCTCCTTGCCCTGGGAATATTGATTCAATAGCGTTAATGACTGTTTGTTCTGCTGACTTATACACATCACGATTGATCTTTTTCTCTGTGACAAACTGCTCAACTCTTTCGTAATGCACTTCAACGCCTTTTTCTATTGATTCTTGAAACTTCTTTCTTTGGGCTTCTATCTCTTTTTGTTTGTCTTCGAGTCTGATTCTCTGTATAAGGTATTGATCTTTTGCTTCCTCATACTCGTTATCGTCGTCAAAGTCTAAAGGGTCAGGCCGTTTAAGCTCTATTGGTGCTGTGTTGGTCTTAGCAGCTTTGGTGGCTTCAAGTTCAGCTTTTAAGGCTTCGTTCTCGCTTTGCAACGTAGATTTCTGCCTCTTCCATTTGTCCTTGGCTCTGATGTGAGTTGCTACAGGGACATCCGGTAGCGTTTCCGCTTCTTCTTCTCCGGTTTCTTCCCAAGGCTCAAGCTCTCTTGGTTCGACCTCTTCTGTTTCTTCCTCACCGCTTATTTCATCGGTTTCAGTTTCTTCAGTTTCGGTTTCTTCAAGTTCTTCTTCAACCTCAACTACATCGTTTTCAATTTCTTCTGTTACTTCTGATTTCTCAGGTGTTGCCATGTTTTGACCTCATGTAAGGTTGTGCCTTGTGTTAACTCACAAGTAAGTTTGCTTTATCCGGTGAGCTCCGTATGTTATTCACCCTCTTTTAAAATATCGCACGAGGGTGTTTCTTCAAATCTTACAAATTTAATAGTCTCTTTCCCTTCGAGCAATGCCTTTGCAATCCTATGTCTACCATCCATGCAATACCCTTCTTCATCTAAGATAATAGGATACGACAAATCAGCATCTAATACTTTCTTTATGTGGTTAACAAATTGTTTCATGCTGTTACACATAGGGCATAAACTATAAATATTTAAAGCAGACATAGGCATTTCTTGCACGGGGAGGTCTTTTGATTTATCAATAAGCCTACTAACAAACCATTCTTTTTTACCGTCTACAAAAGTTTGGTTCTTTATTCCGTGCGTATCTATGATGTTTACTTTCATATATCTCCCATAAAAAAAGGCTTTAGATTATAGCCCGATACGCAAAACGTTGCGTCGCTTCTATTACCTAAAGCCTTGGTTGTTCCAATAGCTTCTAACTTAAAATGTTTTGGCGGCGCCCTATGTCTCATAGAGCTTTAACACCGAACCCCTACGGGACCACCACTTTTAGTTTTACTTTATGTTTATATATCCACCACTAAAGTTCTCTGATACTTTCTTCTTTCTTAATCAGTGTTATCTTACCACTCTCAATACTTATTGTCAATTTACCATACCACTTTCGGGCGGTTAAGTCTGTAATAAATTTGATTAGAGATGTTAGCTTCATTAAGCCCCCATAGCAATTTGTATTAACTCATCGTCTTCCATATCTTCAAGCGCTCTATCAACTTGCTTGCTCATTTGCTCAGACCTCTTATAGTCAATCTCAGCCCCTACCTTTTGAGCGTCTATCTGTATGCTGAATCTATCGGTCATTGCTTCGAATTTTTCAATCATTCGCTTAACGTCTTCATTCTGCGAGTTAGCGTTGATCTTCATTACTTCAATCTGATTCTTTTCGTGTCCGACCTTGGCCTTTTCTAACTCCGCTAAAGCTAATTGCATAGCTGCATCCGGTTGCTCAGGCTGATTTTTAATCTCTTCCATCATTTGTTTTTCTTCGTCTGTCTCTGGCTTCTTCACGCCCATTCTGATCAACTCATTTCTAAAGTATTCTCTCATGTCGCCAAGCTCAACACCATCCATCATGGAAAGGACTTCAAGTTCTATTACTGTTCGCTTAGGATCGCCAGGGGCCATGCCTTGCATTAATACCATGAGTTTTTCTATTGTCTGCTCTTTTTGGCTTCTATATGCTGGGCCTATATTTGCTGTGACTTCAAACTCTGCATTGTTAATGTTGTTTAGAGTTACTGTTTCGCCTGTTTCTTCATCGACTATGAACTGCATAATCTCTGTTGTTTCTCTCGAACCATCGTTCTTAGTCAATACAACCTTTCGCGGTGTGTCGTATATCTGTGCCGCCATACTTGCATATACTTCGCCATCTCTGCGCTTTGCCGTTGCGAAATTAATCTGATAAATTGTGCTTTGCTCAGAGATGCTTGACTGCATCATGGAAACGGTTTTGCTTGCTATTTGAACCGAGGGGTCACTGATCTCTTTCGGTAGCATTGACGGTGCAACGTCTTCAACTGATTCTCTTGTTAACGGTAGCAACATGGCCATTGCTTGCGGTATTTCTTGGTTCGGTGTAACACCTATGGGGCCGAGGGGTAATGGTTGACCTGTTGTGGTATTGATGCTGTTCATCATGCAATATGGGTAATCATCGTCAGGCCCGGATTGCTCGTACATGTGTTCGAACCCTGCTATCTGCTCCTTAGTATAAATCGGCTTTGATCTTGGAGACAACAACAACGAAGCAAGATAATTATACACAAAGTTTCTTAATCTTTGTGGGTCTTTTGCAAGCCTAACGAATCCTTCGTAAAATTCAGCACCCTCTACAAAAGTATGCTCCCCGTAAACAGGTATAATAGGAATATGAATTCCGGCTATAACTTCACCCTCGCGTTCTTCTGTTTCTTTGTTCATTTCTCCGTTGAGTATCTCACGACCATCAACTATATATTTTCTTACTTCCCATGTTGTTATTTTCTTTTCGCCTGTGACTTCCCAACCTTCTGATTCAAGCTCATCTTTTACTTTTTCGACTTGGTTTTCTAAAAACTTGACCTCTTCTCCGAGTGGGTCAGTGTATGTCAAGAGTTTTGTTTGTATCTTCTTTCTGTGATAAAAGTTGCCAATATAATAAACTTCATCTGTCCCGGTAATGTGCCACTGAAAATCTTCTGACCTTGCCGGATCTTTAAAACTTGTGATACCTACATCATCAGGGTCAACACCTGTTAGCCCTGCAACTTCGTCTCTGTATCCGTCCTCTGAATATGCTGCAATCTTTGTTACTCTGGTTGCGTCTGATTTGTCTTTATACTTTGCGTTAGAATCCCAAAATACAGTATTAACAGCCTCAAATATAGGTCTGCGCTTAACGACCTGCTTCTCTTCGTAGTTCATCTTGGAATTGTAATCTGTGTATAATTCCCATGCACCGACACCGCAAACTATTTGGTCTGTTCTTGCGTTTGAATATGCTTCTATGGATTGGTTGTTGTTGTCGTCTGTTCTGTATAGTCCATCTAATAAATCGGCTCCGTCTTCTCTTTCTTCATCAACAGGAATAAAATCTAACTGAACCGGGTTCTCTTCACCGTCTGATTGTATTTGTCTACCTGCTTTATGCAATAAGTCAAACTGCCCGAGGTAACCAAGTTGTGTATTTTCTGTGATCCATTCGTCATTTTGTGTTAAGAAATAGAAAACACGGTCGTTGCTTGCTTTCTCTCGCATTTCATAGCCGGATTCATAATCCTTATCAACCATCTTTGCTATCTGTTCGTGTGTTAGTGGCATTACCTGCCCCCCATTCTTTTTCTTGGTGTTGGCATTACAAAAGGCATAACAGGCATGTTTATTTCGCCTTGCTTTTTAGCATATCTACGCATCATGTAAGCATATCGAGCCGCGTCAAGTATGTCATCCATAACCTTAACAATCTGGCCTTTCTCATTTCTGTGGTATTGTCTGTGTTCTGCCATAAGGTCTGGTTGACCTTTGAAGATTTTATATGTTCCTTTGCGCTGACGGTCCCCGATCTCATAAAGGCCACTCTCGACAGAAACGCCTCCTTGTTGCCAAGTCGCATGTTCGTGAACGAGTGAAAAACCTGCTTTGCTCCAGTTCTCTTTCTGTTGCATTGCTACGTCCTTTCCTTTTTCGTGCATTAAACCATCTGGAGGCCATGCTACCGGGACACCTCGTGTCCATGAGTTAGTAGCCCCCCAAGCGTCGTTAGCACTAACTTTTGAAGCTTTCCAACTATTTGTTATATATACTATATCGTTGTCCGGGTCAATTGCTAATTTTGCGAAGGCTTGCGGATGATCCCAACCAAAGTCCATTCCGCATATTACATTCCAGAAATCAGGTATTTCGAAGGGTTCGCACAATATGTATTCATCTGCTATATCGTAAATTCTGCCATGCCCCAACATCGGCTCACCTTCTGAACGCATCTTTCTTTGATATGCAGGATATTGGGCAAGGAGTCTTTCTTTTTTCTCTTCTGTCATGTGGGGGGCATCATTCCATCCGATCTGCATGTATGATTGTGTCTTAGATGGTGTGTCGCTGAATTGCATGACAAGTTCTGTTCTTCCGTTTTCAGGCGTGAATGTATATATAATTCGTCCACCCTTACCACGATCACCATTAATGGTTCTGGTTAAAAGTTGAGGTCTTATTGTCTGATCTCTTGGCTCTTCGTCTACATGAACCCAATCAACAACATCACCCATAATAGCGTGCTGACCCTGAGTATATGACCAGAATTGAATTACAGATACTCCGAGCTTATGCTTAACACGAACCGTCCTCATCGCGTTAACTGTCCCTTGCGCTGATTCTTGGCTGTGTATTTTATCTTTAGGTATTAACCCACCAGCAAAACCAATGCCGGGAGTATAAACACCGAACAATTCATTTTGCAGTAAGTCTCTTGTCTTCTCCATTGAATATCCCAAGCACCAGCACATTGGAGGGAAATCAAATTGGTGGCCTGGATAGTTCTCAGGGTATTCTCCGGTTAAATGGTAAGAGTCAATTGTTGTACCTACTCTTGTTTTCCCGATCTGATTTGCAGCGCATAAGCACGACTCAAAATATTCTTTAGTTCTTGCACAGAATTTCATCTGCCACTCATAGAAGGAGAGAAACTGGCGCTTTAACCTGTTAGCGTCAAATCTGTTCTTCTTCTCTTCAAGTGCTGCGATGAGAACAAGTTTATCTTTTCGGTTCTCAGGTATATTAATCGCTGTCTGCATCCAAACCGCCCATTAACGATTTAATTCTATTGTCCAGTTCTTCGTCTGTTTCTTTGTTTATACTTCCGCTGTGTTCGTGTTCTTGTCTTACACTAAACTCATCTTTCTTCTTTCTTTCAAGAAATTTAAGAGCTAAGTTACCATCATTTTTCATGTTATCGATTACAGATTGGCGGGCTTTAAATACAGGGTCTTCCTTAAGTAGCTCTTTTCTGTCGGAAAACTCAGGGTTGTCTTTACAGTACTTATAAAGCGTGTCAGGGTGTATATCTGCAAATAAACAAGCCTCCCTGTCCGTGCACCCAAGCAAAAAAGCAGACTCAAGTTTTCCTATTGTCTCTGTTGTCATTTTAGTAGGTCTACCCCCTGCCATAAATCACCCCTTATCTGCTAAAAAACAAAGCAAGCGTGTTATGTTCCACTTGTTTACATAGAATATTGATACCTGCGTTAATTTGCTTTTGTATCAAATCGTGTTTCGCCATAGCTATTTCAAACTCAAGGTTGCTTTCTTCATTCTTGCGAGCTTTTTCGTGAAATTCTTTGTAGCCATCCATCATAAAACCCTCCTTCCGGTTTATCCGGTTTTAATTTTGTCTCCACTCCGTTAGAGATGTTGCTTTTAGCTTTTTAAACACTTGATTTTACAAACTTTATTAAAACAGTATTTAAAACCATAATAACACACATTCTTTACAAAATAAATAGGGAATAATGCTAACACTCTTATGATATTGCATATATCCTCTTTATTCATATTAATCCGCTTCTATAGTTGTCGTCCCTGTTAATGATATTCCCGTTGTTCCTGTTGCTGATATTACTGTAACATTACAAGCTGTCTCCCATCCTATCGTACCGAGATATGTATCTCTGTAAGAGCCTATCAATAACCCGTCTGAGTCGACTATGTTATCCGCTGCTACACCCGTCAAGTTATCAGACTGATCTGAAATGATTCGGTTATATTCGTCAAGCGTCACATTGTCGTATTGTATGTGATTCCGTACAAAATCTGAATCAGATACAGACGGTGTTCCTGTATCCAAAAGCTCATTTTGCATAATATTTGTTGTTGTTATGTGTCCCCCAACTTTATAACTATTTAAGTCTCTATTCGCTCTAAAGTGGATAGCGGCATTATAAAAAGTATTTCTGTATATGAAATTATTGTCTTGAGCTCCGGGGGTTGTTATATCTCTCGTATCTTCAAAATATAAAGCAGTCGCATGATTACTAAAAAAATTAAAGCATATTTCAATGTCTTGCTCATCATTGTACACCCCTATTTGTTGTCCAGAAAAGCCCGTTTGTGTGTTTGAGAACTCATTGTGCCTAATTGCCACATGGTCATTTCCAAATTTTAAAAAAAAACCCCCACCGTACTGCCCCGAAACCGAGTTGTCTTGCACTACTAAATACCTATTTGAATATGCCATTATTGCGTAACTATGCGATTCTTGAAACGCACTTAAAAAAGTATTTTTATGGACGACCATATTAAGTAGCAAGTCCCCTTCCGCACTGTTAATATGAGACTGGTTATGCCCGTCTGCCGGAGGTGTAAGAACGGATAACATATTTGAAAAAGTACAGTTATATATAGTGCTATAATCTGAGGTTGCGTAAGTTAATGAATAAAAATAAGTATTATTAAATGTTGTATTTTCAAAATAAGTATCGTTTTGAGTAGTATACCAACAATACCCGAAAATTCCGGCGTTATCAACTTCTGATTGACCGTTCATAGTGACAGTTTCACCTGGGTAGCCAAGGTAGGCCAAAGGGTTTGTTGAGCTTATAGGCACTCTTGCCGTATGCCTATCATTTGAACCCCCATTTTTTGGGAATAAATAAGTGCCTGTTCTAAAATACACTATTTTCCCTGTATGGTCCGATAACCAGAAATCATCCAAAATAGCAAGCGGGGATAATATTGTGCCCGTATTACCAGAATTTCCGTTTGCTATATCCACAAATAAAAATCTATCTGTACTATCAGTTACTGTGACAGTGTAACTTTCAATATCAGTGCTTGACTCTGAGTCAGTTACTTTAACAGTTACGCTATGTGGAGAGCCTGAAACTAACGGGTTGGGCCACGAAATTTCCCCTGTATCTGGATTTATTACCATGCCCGAAGGCGCCGTTGTTAACTCCCATGTAAACGGATACGTGCCACCAAATGCGGATATAACAACTTTATATTCTATCCCAGGATAAGCAAATTTAATTCTATTGTTTGCACCCACCTCGTCAACATTAATTATATCAAGAGGATAATTAGCCGCGAATGAGCTAACTGATAATAAAGAAATGACCAAAATGAATAGTATTTTTTTCATTAGTTAACCCCTATTGCTACAAGTATAGCCGCGCTTTCGTTTGTCGCCGTTATTGACTTTGTGTAATCCCCAGCGGTAACATTTTCTTGATACCATGCACCGACACGTGATGAAGAAGGTTCTACTAATATCCCAACCGTAGGCAACATGTCTACCGGCGGAGTTATAACTGTTTCTGGATCATCTGAGCCCCAAGTAAAAACAAGCATGTCACCCTCTGATGCTGTAACAGGTCCAACGGACGGAGCGTTTGGTGGCGCAATTCCTACTGCGCTATTTCTTATAACCCATGTACCTGATGTTTTTTTGTAGAGTGTTATAATACCAGAACATTCAACAGAGGTTCCAAAGTTATAACTTGCAGGTTCTGATGAGGCTATTCTGTAATAAGAACCTATTCGTGCGCTGGAGTACGGACTTTGCTGTATGAGTACCCAATCGGTCGTCGTAAAAGATCCGACATCGTCATTATTGAGAGAAATTAGCATTAAATCGCCATCTACAGTATTAGCCGGAACATTAATAATACAACCTGAACCTGTGTTTGTTCCTGTCTCGAAAGAGTTATACGAGATTGTTGGAGATGTCTGCGTACTCTGATTAGCAATAACCCCCATGATTCCAGCGCCACAATACCCGTTTATAGGAATAACTATAAGCAATAAAATAAATAATATATTTCTCATTACGGTGTTTCCTCAACAAAATTTGTATATTTACTTTCAAACATCCAGGTTAAGGTTCCATTTATATTGGAACAAAATCCAACAATTTGTTCACCTAATGTATCAGCAGTGTTTTGAATATGCTCATCCGCTGCCATCGCTGCACCATTCAAGAAGAAGTTAGCACCAGTATCTGGTTCAATATCAACTTGAAATTCATCACCGACCATAAATATAACGTTTCCTCCGGCGTGTGCAGCGGGTAATGTAAATACATGATCAGCGCCAGTAGCCTTATAATTTGATATTACCTTATTTGAAGTCTCTGCAACAGTTAAAACAGATGGAGTTGCAACGTCCGATAAATCTGAAACGGCTAAACTCTTAAATCTTATATCTACCCAATCAAAATCATCATTACCAGCATTATACAATATTGTTGACCCGTCTACTGTAGGCAAAGTGTCATAGCTTAAAACATACTGTACAGCAGTGCTATAAAACGAAAAAAGCTTGCTTGCTAAACCTGTTATTCCCGACACATATCTCCATTTTCCGTCAGCGTCAGGTAGTGTTACAGTGCTTGTGTATGTTTGAGCGCCTAACACATTCGAGCCTGTGAATGTGTTATCTCCTGCAAGTGTCGGCAATAATGTTGATGCAACCTGGCCCATTTGTCCAAATTCGTCAACGTTAATGTACGATGTTAGGCCTGCGCCTGGTGCTGCCCCTATCGGCAACCTCCACGACCTATTTGCTATAGTAGCTCCGCCCTGTAACGCTGTATAAAATGTATCTGCTGGGTTCCTTAAATAAATTATTGTCCCGCTGTTTGCCGTACCGTCAAGGCATGGCCCTTCCGTACAATCTGAAACGCCTGAGACTGAATATAACTCTGTGTTATTTTCGTTTTGCTTTGTCCATGCCTGATTTAGTGTGTCTGTCGAAACGACTGTCTGTTGTGCTGCGTACACAACAACACAGATATAAATAAACAAAGCCGGAACGCTTATTAATATTTTCTTAATTCTTTTCATTATGGTATCTCCGTGTCCATAGTTGTATTCCATAAATCTGTCATAGCAGTATTCCACCTATCTGTCATTGGCGTGTCCCAGTATGTCGAAGAGCTTGTACCACCTACGCCAAACCTTGAACCTCCGAATTTATCAGCGCCAAACTCCTTAAACCCAAAATTGGCAAAAGAAAAAGTTACGGCGCTCAACATTAAAATAATTAGTATTGCTATTTTTATTGACTGCATCTCCACGCTCCTGTAATAACAACCTGATTCGCTGATCCCGTTTCTGCAAAAACCAATCTTTGATACCCTGCAAAAATACTAACGCCCGAAGCTGGGTAAGGGTATACTGTTCCGCTTGTAGCACTTGCTACAACTTGAACAGCAGGGCTCCAAGTTGAACCGTCATTTGAAACCTGATATGATATTTTAAGTGTTCCTGTCCCTGTAAAAAGAGGCTGAATACTAAAATAACCCTCATATCCTGATTTTCTAATAATAGTTAAACCAGGTGATTCAGTGTCTGTTGCTCCAGCAGCGATTGTTCCAACTAAACTTGTGATGTTGTCTTTACGTATCTCTGCTGGTTCTGCATAAACAAAAGAAGCCGTTAATATCAAAGCCACGGCTACTACTAAATAAATCTTTTTCATGTTACCTCCGTTAAATTTTTAATTTACTGCAATCTTTTAATCCCACAATAGCTCTCTTATAAAGTAATTTATTTATCTGTCTTTTCTTTCTTGGTGTTATGTGTGTTATTTTTATTTTAGCGTGTGTTTTGTTTACAAGTCTTTCTATGATTTCAACGTTTTTATTCTCTGCGTGAAACGTCTTATTTTTTACATAATACACCTTATCGTTATTTACAAGAATTGTTGTTTCATATCTTGGATCTCTCCAAAAAAGTAATATTGCTTGTATAAGTCCTCTGAAAGAATGAACCGGAATAAATATATTGTATGTTAATGTTTTTTTAATTGGGCTTGTGCTGTCGTATGTTTCAAGATTTGATTTGATTAAAAATATTCTTAGAATAAGGACGCTGTATATAATACTTGGTATAGACAAGAAATATATATTGTAAATTTCAAGAGGGTTTAATATTAGAATGAAAATTTGCCATGATATTAACATGAAAAGAAGTGTTTTTAGTTTTAGTCTTTCAAACGGGCAAAAATGATAACAGAATAGTAAGGCGCCTAAATATTGTAAGTCTTGCTTAATACAATATAGGTCTGTCCATGTGGTTTTAAAATCAAGGTTAAATAAAAGATCATATAAGTTTAGTATATATCCTGACAACATCAATAAAACGTATACTATTAGTTTAATATCTCTTTTTTCTTGGCTTAACTTTTCCATTGCCACTCCCGGCGTTTACCTTCTTTGGTGTTTTTTTACTTTCTTTAGATTGTGTTTTCTTTTTCGGCATTTATTACACCCTGTATACTTTTAAATTTATCATCCCTTAAAGATTTAAACCAATCGTGCATATCGTCTACTTTTGGCTTAATGTCCCCGACTGCTTTGATAGCTTCATCGCTTTTTTTATCTGCTTTGTCTGATGTTTCTTTTATAGTATTAATCTTTTCAAGATGGAGTTCAAATTGACCTCTGTTTTGAAAGTATTGAGCAATTGTAAAACAAGCAATAATAACAAGTGTTCCAAATTCTTTATTTTTTACGATCAATATAACCAATGCGTCCATTAAATACTCCGGTCATTCGCAGCTATCAAGTTCATCTTGTAGGTACGAGAGCTTGTTTAACCACTCCCACACCTCTCTATCTGTTTGTGCAATATTATCAAGCTTTTCGCTTACATTTTCTGTTGGAATTGGGTAAGCAGGGCAATTACTTTTTTTTGTTGCGCATCCCATTACAAGGGCGATCAACAAAAGGCTTACTTTTAATTTCATTAGAAACCCGCTTGGATTTAATGACTTCATTTTTTTCCTTTATTGCCGTTTTTAACTTAGCTGCTGTGGCTCCCCACTTCCAAAATGCAAACAACATAAACAAAAAAGCCCCAATCTTTAGAATTAGAGCTTTCATTTTTTCGGTGTTAATAGTCTTTTAAGTGCGCTTAGTCCTTCAACAAAATACCCAGCCCATTCATCATCTTTCTTTGTCTTTGTTAATTTTGCAACGCTGACAAACAATACTGACAATGTTGTTAATACTCCGATTATTGCTATATAATTAGATGTTAACCATGTGATAAGCTCTTTTACATTTTCCATAATACCTCCGGTTAATAAGATTAAAACGTAATATTAGGTTAGTATAATTATTTATATTTGTCAAGATATTACATAAAGCTGTTTACCGCAGCACCCCACCATCCGAAGACTAAGTCTGAAAATTCTTCATATTTGATCGGATTCGGTATTACCTTAACTATCTTATTCTTGGTTTCTTTCAGCGGATTAAAAGGCCACATTGTTATTTTAGTAACACGTCGCCTACGCCTCCAAGTTAGCACCTGTTTTTTTGTCTGTGCCAAAATTCTAAATGGGCCTGGTGATGTGCAATATGGCAAATCAACTACTACTATGTAGCTAAAATTACCGCACACATCTTTGTATTTTTTTTCTGATAGTTGATCTATCTCATATTCTCTCATGATACACCTCAATTTAAATATTTAACTTCATTGTTTTTACTAATAAAGTTGAGATAATATTTCTTGATAATACGGTCTTTCTCTTCGTCTGTTAGGATAAGTATAACATCCTCTACCTCTTTTGTTATATTAGCGTTTAATAGTCTTCTTCTTGGTTCGTCTCGTCTGTTTTCCATGGCTACCCCTAAGTTATTCTAAATAACTATAATGATTACCGTCCAGTTTACCAAAACGGCCTCCCCATGTGCCGCCGATACTTTCCCAATACTCTCCCAATGGTTTATGATTCTTTGTCTCTGTAAGATATACACCATCTTTAAACAAATTAAAATCAACTGCAAGCCTTTTGTAATGGAAACTGTTTTCGCTGTGTCCTGTTTTAGCGAAAGTATCGTCGTATGTTAGCTCATATCCGTGGTTATAGGCATATCCAACCAATAAGTGAACCATCCATGTAAAACGCCTTTGGTGTGTGCTTAGATTTTCCATGTAACCCTCCGGTAGTTCGAAGCCTAAAAATTCAATCACAGTTTATATCCTGTAACGTCTTTGTTGTTAATTTCATTAACATTCTTGTTTGCTTGCTGATCTGGCATAATCCAACCGCAAGCCTGTAAACTTGCGGATAACTCAATCCGATTAGCTTTGCGTATTCGGCTTGGGTCATGTTTCTTTTTAGTATATCTTGCTTGATAATATTCACTTTAAAAATTCCCAATTAAAGCCCATTTCTGGGCTTTTTATTAAAATAACATTCCTGATTCTTCTAAATCTTTTAACCCTTTTTCTTTTCTTGCCTCTGCCCATGCAACAACTTCAGGAGAGTTTGAATTATCTGAATAAAAATGATCTTCATTAAACGCTGTTTGAGTTAAAATATAATCGTTTTCAGTTAAGAATAAAACTTTTCTTGTATTCTCTTCTTTTAATTCGGCTTTTAATTCTCTTGTTGCAAATGCTGTGTTTTCCATGTCGTTTTCTCCTTGTTGGTTGTTTGTGCTTCTATCCCTGTCTTGATTAAAGAATAACACAGCTACTTTCATAATGCAAGCGAATAATGAAAATAAATGAAAAAAGATTGATTATTTTACAACCAACGGTTTATACCAAGCTTTCAAGCTCTCTCGCTTCTGCCTTCTTCCCTCAAAAACATCATTCGCGTCAATAGTTTCATTCTCAATAAGTATATCAACAACCGTTAGAAGATGCCCGATTTCGTGAGCCAAAGCCTTTCTATTTACGGCTAAATTTTTCGGGTGGAAGTCGTCAAGGCCAAACCTCATGCACTTTGACTTTATCCTGCCGATCTCGTTCGCTTCTTCTGCAAGCTGTTCGAGATTTGTTGCTGTGTTATTATATTTCTCTTGTTCCTCCACTCTACTCTCCAGTAATCTCTTTAAGTTTTAGTGTTAATGCGTTGGCCTGTGCTATTTTTGACTTACAATCATAAGCATTTCTGTAAACGCATACACCAGAATGATATGTTTTAAAATATACGCAACTACCTTGCTCGCTTGAAAAGCATGCAAACTCTATAACACATTTATTTTCTTTAGGTTCGCTCAATTCTTATTCTCCTTTAATTTAGCTTTTTTCTTTTTATTTTCACGTCTGATTCTTTTTAAGTCGAAGTAATCAATCCAACCCGAACCACTATGTTTTTTTGACTTAGACACCCATTTTAAATCTAACTCAGGATATCTTTTTAAAAACATCTTTCTTGAGTTTATAGCCGTTGATGTTGGCATCCCTTTAACATCAACGTACTGGACATAGCCACATAGAAAAGTAACCTTAAAATCTGGTGTGTAGGTGATCGCTCCTATATTACCGAAGATATGATGCTTAAATTTATCTTGTATAATAAATCGTGGTTGCATCTCAAAGCCTTTTATTCCTTTATTTTCAAGGTCTGCTTTGAGTTTTAGATAATATTCACCCTCAGCCTTTGACGGGAATTTAAACCCGTCTATTTCGCATTTTTCAGCGTTTTGTTTGTGCGGCTTTTTCTTCTTCTTTTTAATTCCTGCATCATCTTCCATGTTTTTTTATCCCATATGCTAAAATTGATAGAGTATATAAACCCAAAAACAACCTTGTCTTTTCTTAGAGTTATTCTGTATCTTCCAACTTTCATTTTATTTATCCTCTATTTTATTGCTTTTCACGAATCCCTGGAAGTTTAGCTCAAGAAAAAACGGCCATGGGACTTGCTCAAAATCATCTGACAAAAAATGATGTTCCCAATGGTCGGCGGAATAACGCCTAAACTCTTCGCCATCTTTTATGATTTTAATATAGCCTGTTTCTTGTGTGGCTTTTTGCATTTGCCCATCCTCTATGTCCCCGAAATCAAGTTCGGGAACATGGTATAAGTTGTTGATTTAATAAGGGATATCATCATCTGGTGGGCCTTGAAACCCTTGTTGATCTGTAGGTTGAAAATCATTAGGCGGTTTCTGAAAATTATTTACGGGGTTTTGGTTTTGAACGTAGCCGCCTGATTGTGTTTGATTCTGAAACCCACTGTTGTTCTGTGGTTGCTGTCCTGTGCCTTGCTGTTTCGGCTCGATAAATTCAAATGATTCGATTATCATAACGGTCTTGCTTCTTTTAGCTCCCGTGTCTTTATCTTGCCAAGAGTCGGTTGATATCTTGCCAAAAACCATTACCCTGTGGCCTTTTTGTACCGTATTCAGCATTGTTGCCGTCTTTTTAAATGCAGTACCGTCAATATATAATTGTGTTTCCTTGTCCCCGTATTTTTCTGAACAGGCCAATCCGACTTTACATATTTCCATTCCTTGGCCGGAAAAAGTAAGCTCGGGTTCTCTTGTTAGTCTATACATGTGCCAAAATTTAGGTAATGCCATTATTCTCTATCTCCCATGTCTATTTCAAGATAATCAAGCTTTAAATTTGTAATTGTTGTTTCAACTTCGATATCCCATACCGAGCAAAAATCATTATCCCTGTAAATATGTTCCACTTCAAGAAGTCTTTTAGAATTTTTATATCTAACCTCAGAACCAACTTTCGTGTTCTCTCTTGTGCAAGTCAGCCAGTTCTTCTGTTTGTTTTTACGGAGCCACGCATCAAGATCTTTAATCTCTTGATCTTCTGGACTTCCTGCCATACAGTTTGATGATTTTAAAAGCCCAAACCTTTCTTTCTTCCGTTCATATTCTGTCTGTATTGGTTCTTCTTCAAGGCTACTGCAAAAATATTCATATATAGCATCTTGTATAATAATCTGCGTTATACCCTTCTTTTCGTTGGAAAGGTTATTAAGGTTTATACTTCCTCCGCCTCCTTTTGATGTGAACTGAAGCCATAATGTTTTATTTCCTGATTCAACTGTTGTTTTTAGTTTAAAATTTTTATCCTTCATCCCTTAACCCTCCTATTTCTAAGCATTTTCTTTTGTGCTAATTGCAATAGCTCTGTTTTGAAAGTAACCAGCATAAAAAAATAATCTGGTGGTGTTCTCTTGCCTGATTCCCATTTCCCGACGCATGACTCTGATACTCCAAAGAGCCTGGAATATTCAGATTGCGTCATTTTCCTTTCTGATCTGTCTTTTTGTATTTCGTTCATAATTTGCCCTTTAAGGTTAATTAATTCAATATCTGTATAGTTACATAGTACTTGTACAATGTCAAGCTATATTTTAAACTAAAACAAATATTGTGATCCCCCACTATGCCGTTCCAAACTCTCGTGACCCTGAGCAAGCTTTTTATGCTGGTTATCGTGATAACTGCAATAAGCATGATTACCGTCTGCAATTTTTCTTTTACACCCTTCAACCCAACACTCTTTGCTTTTCGGGATATCAATTTTAGCATCTTTGGCGGCTTCTTCACGGATTCTGTATTTCAGCCCCCACAAATTTGTAACGGTTGCCGGGTCTTCTATCCCGAAAGAAATAATATCATTTCTAATTTTCAAAGCTGATTTTATTTTAAGCTCACCGATTACACACTCTAAATAATATTTATAGCCTTTTGACTTTGCGTATTTTTTAAGAGCTGATTTGTTTTTCTTTAATCGGCTATCGAATAGTTCATATATTTCTTTCATCCTTCCCTCTCCTTAATAATTTTAATTATTTATCGTTGTTTGAGTACCTGAAATAATGACCTTGCCACTTTAAATCCTCAATCTTTCCGGTTCTTCCGCGTCTTGTTTTTGCAATATATAAATCAGCAAGCTCAAATCCATCACCTTCAGTCCCTTTAATGTTTTTCACAGGTACATCAGGAAATATTATGATATCTGCATCCTGTTCAATACTTCCCGCATCCCTCAAATCTGACATTTTTGGTTCACGCCCCTCCCTTTTTTCGATATTACGGTTAAGCTGAGACAAAACAATTACAACACATTTAAGCTCTTTTGCTATCATTTTACACATTCTTGTTATCTCTGCCTTAGCCTCCTGCCCTTTAACATTCCAGCCTTTAATTAATCCTAAATGATCAATAACAACATACTTAATATTGTGGAGCATCTTTGCTTTTTTCGCTCTACTGTAAATTTTCTCAATAGTCAGGTTTGCTGTGTCGTCAAACTGTATCGGCATTTCTGATATTTTTGACGATATCTTTACAAGCCTATCCCAAACTTCAGTGCCTTTATCAACTTTCAACTGCCCCTGAAATAAATACTTGCCGTCAACCGATCCAATATCACACATCATGCGTCTCATTAATTGACGTTTTGACATTTCGAGGCTGAAAATAATACCCGGCTCACACCAAAAAGCAAAGTTCCTTACCCAATTCATAACAAGTGAAGTTTTACCAGCCCCGGGTCGCCCCGCAACAATCACAAGCTCTTCAGGAGTAAAACCGTTCAACCTATAGTCAAGCAGTCTTATCCCTGTTTGAATACCATACACTTTTCCGTTCTTGGCTTCCTCTTCAATCTCTTCCATTGTTTCACTTACAAGATCAAAAGCATTAATAGGTTCACTGATTTCAATATCGACTATTTTAGATTTAACCTTTGTATCGATTTCCGATGGATTTAAGCCACTTTTAATCATTTCTAAGCCGTTAGTATACGCCTGATACATTTCACGTCTTAATCGGGCACTTTCAAGCGTATTATAATGCAATTCTAAGTTTACCGCTGACACAGGTGAGTCAATTATTCTTGTAAGCTCTGCAATTTTCATTTTTCCGGTTAATTTTTCAACTAATGAAACTAAATCAGCTTCAGCCCCCGAATTTAATATTTCTTTTATTGCTTCGAAAACAAGTATTCTTTCATTTGTGAATTGGGTTGAATTAAATTCTGTCTTGAAGAAGTCTTCATTCTCGAAAACAAAACTTGCTAATACTGTGTTTTCAATTTCTGATTTATAAAGATGCTCTAACATTTCTAATCCTCATAAGTTGCGTACATTTTAGGTTCTTGTTTTTTCTGGTTTTTCTTTTCCCATGTCACAATAGCAGACTTCCATTTTTTCATTTTGTTTTTCCCGATCATCCAATCTTTAGATTCGTAGTGATGAAAAAATACTTCAGGGTCAATGTTGTTTTTTCTTTCAAGGCAATAAGTTCCTATTTCTTCTATCGTTGGTTTTTTAAACCGCTTATTGTCTTTTTCTTTTTCTTCTTCTTTTTCTTTGTCTTCTTCTTTGTCTGTATCGTCACTTTCCGTCACGTCTGTTCCGTCACCAACGGTCACGTGACCGTCACCAATTAGCAATTTCTCTCTATATTTTCTCGAACTCTCTCTTGATATTTCCTTTGCCTTCTCTATTCTTTGCAGTTCTTGGTGCTTTTCAAAATTAATTATAAATGTTTCTCCGGTTCCCCACATTTCAATCATTTTAAAACTAACAAATGTTTTTAGGCCGAGTCTAACCGTATTAACTGGAATATCAAGCTCAACAGATAATGCTTCATCTGTGAATGGTATCCCCTCACCTATTTCCAACATTCCAGCCCTACCTGACTTCATACCTAAACATAAAAGACCTATCCATAAAATAAGAAGGCTGTCACCTTCAGGAAGTTTTCTTATCAACTTTATTTTAGTATCATTCATAATGTTTATATCGAGTTTAATAAAAGATAGGTTCATATTAAAGATATCCTTTTTCTTGGGCGTCAACTATGTCAATAAAATTTTCACATTCTACATCGTGCTTATCGTAATCATAACAGACCATTATTTCTTTTATATTATTCTTAAAAGAAAGGCTGTTTAGTGAATAACACATTTTATTTAAACATATTCCCATTGAGTTAATATTATATTGGTATACACTTAGATCTGTGATTGATTTTACAGCAAGTTCAAATAGCCCATCGTTCGATATTCCACCTCCGATTAAATACAACCCCCACTCAGAAACCTCAACGCCTGAATGCTCACAATATTCTTCCATTGCGTTTTTGTATTTAAAAATTTGAACAAGTGCGTTTTTATCTATACACCCTTTTTTTAATTCGTAAATATCTACTTGTATAAAATCTTCTGGACCGTCATTCCCGATTGTTATTATGTCTGCTACTCCAAAAGGCCCGAGGCTGAATTGTCGCAAGCACGTTTTATGATCGCTCCCAATATCTTCGAACCCTTCGAAGGTTTGTTTGCCGGATAGATGGTTGAAAATCATAGCTTCTAACTTACGTTCACTTATTTCAAAATCGTTTTCCATAATATATTTTCCTTTGACTTTTAAGCGGAGGTTTGATATCTTGAGGTTACTACACGACAAAATATCTTCTCTCCTCATGGTTTAAGCCCTTATTAACGTAAGGGCTTTTCTTGTATTATTTTATAACCAGCCTTACCTAATGCTTTTTCCAAGAAACACATACCCACGTTTGTTCCTAACCACTGAATTATAGTTGCGACAATAACTGCGTCTCTTTGTGTAATAACGAAAGAAAAGCCTTTTATACTCCAAGAATTGTGAACTCTTTTGTCCGATGTAATAACCATTAAATCCTGCAAAATTCCAAACCCGTGGCTTATATATGATCGCTTTTTGTTTAAATCTTCCCAATCGTCTGCCAATGTTTTTTCAAGAATATTATGCTTTAACCTCTTTCGCTGTATGCCTTTGTGCTTTATATTTTTAATTATAAACATTTTATTTATTCTCCGTGAAAAACCGATACATATAGTTTTCAGTCCACGCCTTCCCTAATAATGTAAAGGTTCTTTTTTTGTTCATCCACGCTGCTATTTCTGAAAACGTGGCTCCCTGGTCGCGATACTTTTTAATTTCTTCTAAAAGGATCGGTTTCAACTGGCTTTTGAATATTACTTTCTCACTCATGGGTACGGGTTTCCTTTTTAATTAAACGTTAATCATATCTTACTTTACGCTTACAATATAAAAATGTCAAGCTGTTTTAATCAAGATTATTTATATTTCTTGAAACACTCCGCAGAACAATAACCTTTATTATGGTTTGTCATGTTGTCGCATCCCATCCACGCTAATTTTAGACTTTTTAACAGTAATTGTATATTCAAGATCACCGCTTTCAGTTCTAATTTCAACTGGCTTCCCAAACTTAACAACATGCTCAGATACAGCGACAAGAGCTTCGATAGTCATTTCTTGTTTACCATTAGCCCAAGTACCACGCTTTAATACTTTGCCACAAAAAATCAGGTTTGTCAGTGGTGATACGTGCATTTCAAGCTTTCCTTTCATTTTAACACCTCCGATAAATCGGTTAAATATTCTATTTCTTCCATCTGGTCCATCATCTTTACTTTGTTTAATTGCGATATTGATCTTTCGATAACTTGTATTCTCACACGGTTTTCCCGAACGTGATCGGATAAAGTAACGGTTGCTATTAAATTACATAGCAGTAGAAAAAATGTTAGTATTAATAAGCCTCTCATTTTATCACCTATAAATTATATTGTTTTTGTCTTCTGCCACGCTCAAAATTGCGCCATTAAATAAAACAAGAAACGCGCTCAATAAAAACCAGCCAAGAACTATGTCTTTTTCCAAGCATTCGATTATTCCGGCTGAGAATCCTAATTCGGTTATTGCGTAGATTATTATTTTTAAGTTGTTCATTTTTTCTCCCTATTTATTTTTATTTATATATAAATAAGCTGATGACGTAGTATTACAATTAGGATATCCATACTCAACCTCAGCGTTCCACCTTGCTTTTGCTGCATCAAGCTTTGTTTTATAAGTTCCAATATATATTTGCTTTAGATTAACAGTAGCGGTTACAATCCATTTACCAGTTTTAACTTTATGCAAAACACCTGTAATACCAGACTTATTATTTTTGTTCATCTTTGAATTTCTAATATTGCATTGGTGGGTTACTTCACGAAGGTTATTAATCCAATTATGGTGAGGAACTCTGTCAATATGGTCTATTTCGTTTTCAGGGAAATAGCCATATTCGTAAAGCCATGCAAGCCTATGTGCTAAATAAGTCTTAGGGCCTAATATTATATAAAAATAGCTGTCATTATGCAAACATCCTGCTGGACAACCAATTCTTGCATTAGGTCCACGTGTTTTTTTATTTATAAAAATACCTGTATCTTTATTATAAACCAACAACGTCTTTAAATATTCCTGTGTCAAAATTCCGCGCACCTTCGCCATATTGCCTCCATTTGTTCGGTTTTTTAAATTGCCAATATTGGCCTAACAATTTTAAATCATTCCAGATTCTTTCCAAAACGATCTCATGCTTTTTCGACTTTTTACGTTTACACTTTCTTTTTCAGCTAATCCCGGCATACATATTTTCGGGAAATAAGCCAGTGCAATATCACGAGCCGTTGACCGGGAAACTCCGAAACGTTCTCCGGCTTGTTGATAGCTTTCGCCGTTTAAAACGTAGGTGGTTAGTTTCCATTTATCTGTTGTTTGAAGGTGTGCCATTAATCTATATCCGTGAAAAGGTCTGCTATTGCTATTGCGTGCTCCATTTCTTGGAAGTCGTCACACCACTCTAAATAGGGGCCGGAAATTTCGCACCCGTAACCTCTGCCGATTATATTTAAAGGGCATTTTGAGTCCGGTTGACACTTAACCATTCCTTCCGCAGATTCCGTGCTATAATAATCACATGCGAAACACTCAGTAGCCCTGTTTGTGTTTCGCTAAATAAGAGTAACTTTTTTCTACATATCCATTCTCAGCAATATCATTCCACATTTCAACACATAAATCATGCGCTCGTTCTCTTGTTAATTTTTCCATTTTCAATCTCCTTTATTTAAGTGTTGGGGCTCGTTAATTTATTTATCCAAGCTCTTTAAAGTTTTAACACCGCATCTTAAAAGGCTTCTATAAATTTCAAAATGCTCTCTTTTTATTCCAAGATTTACCGCAAAATCTATATCCATTTTTAACCATTCTTTATTTGTTCTGTATTCACAGCCTATTTTTGTTTTTTCTGCCTGAATATATAAGGAAAACCCCATCCAGTTAACTGACAATATGCTTTTGGCTCCGAATAAATTGGCTTCGGATAAATTGGCTTCGGATAAATTGGCTCCGAGTAAATTGGCTCTGGATAAATTGGCTCCGAATAAATTGGCTTCGGATAAATTGGCTCTGGATAAATCGGCTCTGGATAAATTGGCTCTGGATAAATTGGCTCTGGATAAATTGGCTCTGGATAAATTGGCTTCGGATAAATTGGCTCTGGATAAATTGGCTCCGAGTAAATTGGCTCTGGATAAATTGGCTCCGAATAAATTGGCTTCGGATAAATTGGCTCTGGATAAATCGGCTCTGGATAAATTGGCTCTGGATAAATTGGCTCTGGATAAATCGGCTCCGAGTAAATTGGCTCTGGCATTGACAGCCAATTTTAAACACGCACTGATATTTCCACATTCGCATTCGAAAATAACTAACCCGCTAAATCTGTTTTTAATAACTTGCTTTCCCATATTCTTCTCCTCGGTTAATCGTTAAAAGAAATAAAACGTTTGTTAATGATTTGAGTCTAAAGGATTGATTCTGCATTGTCAAGGATTTAATTCAAATAAACTTTTTTTAATCTTTTTTAACTTTTTAGTTGACAATAAAATCAGTGTATGCAAATATGAGGTAAATCTTAAAACAACAAGGAGAAAATATGCAAAGTCAATTAAAGCAAAAAGAGATCGCTAAATTTCTTAGCGTTTCACCAGGGAAAATCAAGGAGCTTACAAAGGATGGTATGCCACACGTTATTTTAGGGGTAACGCCTCGGTATAATCCTACAGAAGTTCTTATATGGTTAAAGGAGCTAACAAAGAATATTTACACGCAAAACTTCCACTTTGAGCTTGAAAAATTAAAGGTAGGGTCTTGCACTTGTTGCACAACAACACCAGATATAAGCTACCACGTCCCAACGTGCATGTATCGGAAAATTCAGGAATTGATTAATAAAATTTAACCTCAAAAGAACAACGGAGAGAAAGATGAACGTAGAATCAGAGTTTAAAATATGGTTCGACTCCACACAATTCAAAAAGCTTAATTTGTCCAAAGCTGAAAGAGGGATGATGTTGCTTGCCTTTGAGCGAGGGGCAGACAGGCGACTTGACTATGATCGCAAGAACTATAAAATGACGTTAAAAGATGGTGAATAATGTGCTTTTCAAACTGTAGCCACGAAAGAAACGATGGAGAATGTAAACTTTCAGGGACAGATCGCCCCTGCGAAGCTTACAGCGATGTCTTTACGAAGCTAACTCAAGACGAAATAGCAGCGGATTATTATCCAGAGGAAAAAGAATAATGGAACAAAAACAACTAATGACTGAAGAGCAATATAGAAAAGAACGTGGTATAAATTATTCGGAGCTATCAAGATTTAATGAAAGCCAAGATCATGCGTTATTACCATTTAAGCACAAGTCATATTTTGAGATAGGGAAAATGTTTGAAACTATGCTTCAGGATGCTTGTATTGGTACAGAAGATTTTGCAGATAAATATTTCCTCTGTGAAATTTCCGCAAAAATGCCGGATGATTTAATATCGTTGATTGACTCTGGCATTAATCTTGAGGCTGAAATCAGATATAACAAGGACGGTGAAACAAGATCTGGAACACACAAAACAAGACACGCTTTTATTGATGCTTGTTTAGAACATAAACCCGGCCTTTATCCTGTACCTGTCTTTATGAATGACATATTGCTCAAGTTGGTTGAAAATATGCTAAAAATGGAAGTTTTAGGCACTACAGTGTTTGAAATTCTTTCTAAATCACAATGGCAGGTTCCGGTATTTTGGGAGAAAGACGGTATTTATAAAAAAGCCTTATTCGATTGTGTATATCCTTTTGAAGACTCGACTTATGTTTTCGATGTTAAAACGGCTGCAAACCAAATTCAATTCAACCAAATGGCTCAGAAAAAGTATTGGGTTCAAAAATTCCATTATACTGAAGGTGCTGAAGCCGAATGGGGTAACGTTCAATGCTTTACTTTTTTAAACGCCTATAAAGAAGCACCATATTTATGTGAGCCTGTTAATCTTGAAGGTGATATGGGTTTTGAATATGATACTTTATGCCGTGATTATGTAAATTGGTTGAAAGCCGGAAAACCTGCAAAGGGATATTTACCTGAAAGAAAAGTTTATCTTTACAAAAAATAAGGAGCGAGATGATGAAAAGCGAAATGACGATTATTGAAAGGCCAGTAAATGAAATTGTATCAATAAATCCTTATGATAGAATGGTTGAGCTTGCGCTAAGTTCAGATGTTGGGATTGAGAAGCTTGAAAAACTACTTGAACTTAAAGAAAGGCACGAAGCTAATGAGGCTCGAAAGTCTTATAACGTAGCTATGTCTGAATTTAAAAAACAATCTTTGAAAATAATTAAAGATAAAAAGGGTCACAATTCTTCTTATGCTACGCTTGCAAACATTATTGATGTTGTTACGCCAGTATTGGGAGACTTTGGACTTTCTTTATCTTGGAGAACTACACAGGAAGGAACAAACACAACAGTAACTGCTATAATTTCACACATTGATGGTTACAGTGAAAATACTTCCCTGACTCACGGACTTGAGACAAGCGGAAATAAAAGTAATATACACGGGCTTGGCTCTACGATATCCTACCTTGAAAGATACACAGCGAAAGCCATTCTTGGAATTGCTGAAAAAGATCAAGACAATGACGGTCAAGTTATACAACCAAAAGCAAACCCGATTGTGCTTTCAAAAGAGTTTAAAGATTTGATGGAAACAAAAAGCCTCTTTCCTGATTTATACGATAAAATGATTTCTAACTATGGTGGTGAGCCAACAACAAAGCCTGATTGTATTATTGCCAACGACTACATAAAATCAATTGTTGACGTTAAATAAACCAATGGAGGAAATATGAAAAAGCCAATACAAAAAATATTCATAGAGTTTTTAAAGCGCGAGGGTGTTTTTGATGCTTATGTTCGTAATTGGGATAAAGATTTTAGCACAAAGCCAATAAAAAAGCCTTACAACTATATTTTACAAGCTTTTGATTGGGCTGATACAGGTGATCTTTCAATGTGGAATACGATTGATAGTAATTGGGCGCTGTATTTGTCTAAATATAAATATAAAAAAGACCCTTGCAACTATCACACACGATGTCACGACTGCGGGCGGTTTGTTAAAAAAGAATTGTGGGTTAAGAAAGATCACCACTTTAAACATCACGCACTTTGCTGTGAATGTCTTTCAGGATATGACGAGGTTTATTAATGAAAAAACCAGTACCAATTTTCAAAGGAACCCCAAAAAACGGTATAATGTCTATAAACAATATCGGGCAATGGACAAGATATCTTCAAACGATGGAAGGGGTTGAGTGTGATATCACGGTTACTAAGTATCGAAAAAAGAGATCGCTACCGCAAAACGCATACTTCCACGGTGTCGTTTGCGTGATACTTGGTAATCATTGGGGGTATGATGTTGACGAAGCGCACAGCGCAATATGTACTGAATTTCTGACTGTATCTGAAGAGGGTAAGCCTGACTATGTTCGATCAACTACAGACCTTAATACAGAAGAATTTAATGATTTTCTTGAGCAAGTAAAGATGTGGGCCTCACAATATTGGGGCGTGTTTATACCGGATCCTGAAAAAGTGGATTATTAATAGAAGACTAAACCCCCGCGTTTTGCGGAAAGGATTGGTGATTATGAGTAACCACAATATAGATAAATTATCAATTATTTGGGACAAAAGACAAAAAGACTTTGTTTTTAAATATCCAAGGCGGTGTGACGGTGCGTTAATAGTTAATTATATTCTTTCCAATATTCTTGAACACGATATGAATTCTAAGAAAGAATATCCATTTAATTTTAAAACATTTTGCCTTAAAGATGAACTTGAGCTAAGAGGTTATGACTTAACAACACTAAAGTTCAGCATAGAGCTAAAAAAAGAGAACAGTATTAAAGATAAATAGATCTTACGCAACTAAGCAGTAATAGGAGGATGTTATGAGTATTTCTGACAGAGCAAAACAAATAGCCTTGATATTGTACCCTAAAGATTTTGTTGAGGTTGGTTCTATTAAGGGTTTTAGGATTGACAATAACGCAGGGAGGAGGGCTTGTGCTGAGGATGTAGCAGAACATTTCTTAAATGTTTTAAATGATGATAAAACAATTGAATATGTTATGCGTGCTTTTTACAGAAGAGAACACGGACACGAACCAGACAGCAGTGATTTTGTAAGGCTAAAGGCTATGATGGGTACGTCACTTTTAGCGTATGAACAACAACTTAAAGGTAAATAGATCTTACGCAACTAAGCAGGGGAGAGAGAAATGATAAAAATATCTGAACATTCAAAGCAGTTGATAAAATATCAAGAAAAATTACTTTATTACATAGACCGTGAGATTAAATTTAAAGAGATTTATGACAAAGCCAACAGGCTATTGGCCGTTATCGGCGCAGAAGGTGAGATTCACCCTCAAGTCGAAGTTGTAGAAGACCTTATGTCTGCTCTGTTTACTTTCGATGGTGGTACATGGGAAACTGAAAAGATGTTCCTTGAATATGAAGAATAGATTTTAACTAAGCATGGGGGAGAGAAATGGAAACCGAAGAGATTGAACGACTATTTAGCATGGATGAGTTTGAAGAGGGTGGTATTGACCGAAGTTGGACGGGTGACAATGCCGTACAGGGTATTTTAATTATAGCGAAGTACGTTGATTACATGAAAGAAGATATTATATGCGGTGCTTCTCATGATGAATTTTATTCTGTCGATTTAGAAACGTTGGTTAAAAATGAGATAACCGATACAGATATCAGAGAGCTTGTGCGTTTAAATTGGACGTGTTACGAAGGATGTTTGAAGTGCTTTGTTTAAAGAATAGATTTTAATGGAGGTAATTATGATAACCCTAAACGATGAACAAATAAAACTTACTGAGAAAATACATAAGACTTTTAACCCGCAACCGAAACCCGGGAAAGATCACGTTAAATTAAAAGGCGCTCAATACGTCAAATTAGCAAATAAAGTGTTTGACCGTGATGGTTGGGAGTGTATTGAATGTGGAACGTCTCAGAACTTAACTTTAGCGCATAGAATCCATAAAGGAATGGGCGGCTCTGCGGGGCCAGGCGACACGATGGATAATTGCCAGACTCTTTGTATGCAGTGCCATATAAATGAAGAAATGAATATTAACGGTAAGCTAAAGAGGTGAATATGTATTGTGAATGTGGCTGTGGCCAAACAACACCTATATCAAAAAGAACTCGCTCCGGTAGGGGAATAAAAAAGGGAGATCACGTAAGATTTATAAAGAATCACCACATAAGAAAAGGTGAGGGCCACGAATGGTGGAATGGTGGTAAAGATCTATCGTCAGGGTATATAAAGATAAAGGTCGATAACCATCCCTTTTCTGATAGGCATGGATACGTTAGAGAACATAGACTAAAAGCAGAGAAAGCACTTGGCAGATATTTAAAGAAAATAGAAATAGTCCACCATGTTAATTTAATTAAAACCGATAATGAGAATAAAAACTTAGTAGTGTGCGAAAGCCAGGGATACCATAAGCTACTCCACAGAAGAAGTCAGGCATTGAAAGAATGTGGAAACGTCAATTGGTTTAAGTGTAGTTATTGCCAGGTATATGACTCACCTGAAAACTTATTTGTTTATCCAGATAATAAGTCTGGATTCCATAGAGATTGTGCCAATAGATATAATAGAAATAAAAGGAGGTGGTAAAGGCCCGGGTGATGTAGAATCAAATTGCGATTGCAAATGTATGTCTTGTCATGATAAAGAGGAGAGGCATTTAGAAGGAAAATTTAAGAGGTAGCGCAAACACGTAACTTAATTAAATAGGATACGTAATTTTTAAAATTGGAAATAAAAGTTGTTTGCGCACGTAGTTTAATTTAAACAAAGGAGACGCCATGTAAAACCATCAGCTTTAAAGGCTGGTTATACCCACAAAAAAGTATTGACTAAATCTCAAAATTTAACGATCAAAACGATCGCGTCAAAAAGAAGGCTTTTTTGTGGGTATTGCAAGCTTTTAAATTTACAAGTCAAAAGGTGCTGTAACAAATGTATAGTGGACTACAACCTTAACAACTCCCGCTGTAAAGTTTCCACCATTAGCCGTTAATATAATTGATTGATTAGCAGGGTACATCACAGGCGCAGTGATAGTCCAATTATTATTGCTTGTTGTGCTGTTTAAAGCGATGTTACGAGCCACACCGTATCTATCTGTATCGGTTGCTATCCCTATGTCAAAATCTGTCGCGCCTGTTATGGCTGTTGTCACCCTTGTACTTACTCCAACAACCGTAGCACCTGCCGGAATTGCGTTTGTAAACGTACCAGTAGCGCCTGATAGTGTCAACGCCCCCTCTATCATCCGATCTTCAATTCTTGAATTTGCAATTAATTTGACGGATGCAGCAAGGTCGTAATCTGTGCCAGTAGTTATCGACACAAAATTATCTTTGCACCTTACGGTATCACTTGAAACCCTGATGCCGTTACCCGTAAAAGTTGCAAGCCCTTCATAGACGTTATTATTATTTACTATTGCTAACCCTGTTGAAGACGTGTTTCTTACAACAGCTATGCCCTCTAAGCCGTAATCTCTAACATAGTTACCGCTAACTTCAACGTTAAAATGCCCGTCAGCTTCGCAATAAATCCCCCTACTTGTCGATGCGTGTTCAGCTATTATACTATTATTATTAATCCTGTAATCTGTTAATATAGGCATTTGCGTTGAGTCAGTCCAAATACCACCCGCGCAACCCTTTATTATATTTTTGGATATGCTCACATTCGATGTTGTCGTATCATCTGTTTCGGGCTGTATTAGCACCCCATATAGTAGAGGGGTAGAACCAACACTTTTGATAATATTATTATCAATTATTGCGTCTGAGTAATCTGGGTATGTTGTACCCTCTATTGTAATATAAACATATAATGCTGCTGTTCCATATGTTGCATACGAATCAACCTCTATAAGATTGTTTTTAATTTCAATATCTTTAATGTAGTGATTTGCACCGTTTTCGTTTGCTGCGCTTGCTCTTGCTACGTTGTACATAGATGAACGCCCATAACATTTATTGTTTGTTATTTTTATTGCTCTTGAGTAAGATCCGTTTGTTTGGTCTGCTGACTCATTTTCAATATCAAAGCTACCCAATGCTGTCGCAAGAGCGCCTGTTGTTGCATTATCGACTATGTTATTATCAATCGTTACGTTAAAACTATCACCTGCGGCAACGGCCCAACGCCCCATGTCTTCGAAATAGCAGTTTTTAACTGTAAGCCCATCGACACCGAAAGCAAATATCCCATCGCCAAACTTATCAATACCCGCTTTATTTGATCCAGTTCTGTAAAATTTACAATTATCAATTAGTATATTTTTACTTCCCTTATCTTCCCCACCGTTGTCAAGTAATACGTCAGACCCGACGGTGCTTTCTCCGAAGACTATAATCCCCATATTCATACTTACATTAGCAGGAGTCGCCGATACAAGATTAGTTCTATTGCTGTCTAAGCTTAAATCTCTAACAGTAATATTATTACACCCACCGAAGCCAAGTAATGCTCCGCGTATATAATCTGACCCTGTTGATGTTTCAAGTCTTTTTAGTGTCGTCCCGTTGCCGTAAATAACAATATCGTCAACATCGTTTATGCTCACATAGTCTGTTATATAAGTCCCACCAGATTTAAATATTACCGACTCCCCGAAGTTCAGCAACAACCTTAACTGCGTTGTGTCATCTACGGCATCGCTAAAAACACCGAATTTTTCAGCCTGGATAGGTGGATTGTAAATCCTGATAAAACGGCCTGTTGTTATTGCCGTGGGTTTTATTATTGAAAAAGTATTATCCGATACTACATTGTCGGCATCCCAATAAAATTGGTCTCCACCTCCATCAGAAACAGAACTGTAACCCAATAGAGTATAGACATCGCCGTCAGCCGGAGCTTCTGTAACTGCTCTCATTTCTGCTAACGTATCAAAAGAGCTTAGAGCTTCAAGTTCTGCGTTTTTTGGGACATAATATTTTTGGACTCCTGAGCTATCATCAATTCTTAAAGAGTAAGAACCGTCAACCATTATTGTGACAGGCGACCCAAGATATAATGGTATGCCTCCCGAGCTTGTCGTAATTGGTTGTGTCACTGCAACGGTTGTTCCGTCTTCTTGTAATACGCTTATTGTTTTCTGATTTGCTGGCACTTTCGGGTCTGTGTCAACTTCACCTACGTAGATATTTGCAAGGCTTAAAGCTCTGCCTATCGACGGATTTGCGAAATACTCAACTGATAGGTTTACCCTATTTAATGCAAAAGAACTTTGAACTAAAACAAGTAATATTATTATTGAGCATAACGATTGTTTGAAAAACTTTTGCATTATTTTTGCTCCTTTTTAGGTGTGGCCTGTCTTAACCCATTAATTATCATATATTTGCTTAAATCTGAACTAACTTTTTTGGTATTCGGGTTTTTCCTTGCGGCTCTTATAATAATTTGCGCCAACTCTGGATCATGTAACATTCTTGACACCATATCATTTGTTGCTTGAACGTTTAAATTTTTAAATGCTCCAAGTCCAAGTTTTGCAAGTTTTGCAGCATAGCTAACACCTGGGGTATGAGAAACTATTGTCCCTAAAATATTAGCAATTATATTTCCCTTTTCGGCTGTATCTGAGCCACCGCCAATAGGTGCTTTTGCAGTCCTGTTTTGCATTTCTATTGCTTTTTCCATAGTTTGCAGCGCTTTAATTTTGCCGGGTTGCCCTCGATATAAAACCGCCATAGCTGGTTTAAATCTACGCATTTGTTTAGAGAGTGTTGCATTGCTTAAAACTTTGTCGTCTTTTATAGACTTTGCAGTAGTTTCTGCTGTTTCATACATAAAATTCTTAAATGAGTTTTCAAGTGCCCGGGTTGCCTTCTTATTACCTTTCATTCTCTTCATAAGGTTCCGCATAATTTCGCCTGTGTTTTTTGCGCTTATGCCTTCACCGCCTGAAAAAGCTCTTGCTATTGCGTTTTGCGGATCTGAATCTAAAAGTTTTGCTGCAATAGAATCATTGAATTTATTTTGCGCTTTCTGAGCGTTGAACATTGAGCTGTGCGCTGACTCTACAGAATCAAAATA
>Ga0307376_10000660_pt1 | contig 42251 bp, 36 predicted proteins | sample TR2MG_FD_202536 | JGI IMG/M metagenome (GOLD analysis project Ga0307376, IMG submission 202536) | Soil microbial communities from Risofladan, Vaasa, Finland - TR-2 | ecosystem: Environmental > Terrestrial > Soil > Coastal area > Acid sulfate soil | place: Finland: Risofladan, Vaasa | collected...
ATAATTAATGACAACCAAGTATTAATTAACAGGGTTACAATATTATAGCACCAAACTGTTAACAACCATCCAAAAACTATTTTTTATCTAAGAAGGCTGTTAATAACCCTTATAAATTTGTTAATAGCCTGTCAGTTTTTTATTTCTTCGTGCGTTGACCCTGGAACACCCCCCCTTTTTTTGTTTAAACCCTAAAATTAAATTACCTTAGCACCTAAGAGGTGGCATAAACCCGGTCACTCGATCATGGTTGTATTGCAGACATTGACTTTCACAATATCAAACTTTCACATCTGCCACCTCTTTCTTTTGATGTTTATCCTTTTAAAATAAGAAGTCCCTGAAAAATGATTCCCAGGGACTTCTTTTAATCTATTGTCACTTCGGGGTTGGCTTCCCTTAGAAGATTAATTGCATCGCTTAGCGACCTTTTAAGAGGATATTTTGAATTACTATGAAATGCCTTGTATCTTGAGTATGATTGTAAGAATTCATAATCGTCTATCAACATCGTAAAAGTTTTAGGAACTTCGTTTGATGAATTCTGGCTTTCTTTAAGATTCTGGCTTTCTATGTTGCCTTGACCTAATAGACTATTCAATCCCCCGCCCAGGTTACTGTTTTTTCTGAGGTTATCGAAATTCTTCTTTGCCATTGCTTTATTTATTTAATATTTCGTTTACTAAACTCATGTAATCCTTTGCCCCGTTGCTTTTAGGATCATACTCAAAAATATCTTTACCATCTGATTGAGATTCAGCCAGAGCAACGTTTACACGAATTTTTGTTTTCATAAGAACATCACCGAAATAACTCTTAATTTGATTATTAATCTCTTTTGTAAGAACCCTTTGTTCATTATACTTTGTAAAAAACACCCCTTTGATAATGAGTCTAGGATTAAAATGTTTTTTTACAAGATTAATTATCCCTACAATTGAGTCTATTCCTCTATAGGCTAAATATTCCGCTTCCATTGGTATGTAAACCTCGTCAGCAGAAACCAAGGCATTGAGAGTTATTAAGCCTAAAGAAGGAGGACAGTCTATAATACAGTAATCATAATCCTTATCTGTCCCTTTAATTAAATCTTTAAGAATTGTCTCCCTTGCCATTCTTGCTGAAATTTCTAGTTCTATTCCTGCAAAATTCAATGAGTTAGGGACAATTGATAAATTCTTTTTAATCTTAACTATTGGTAGGGGATCTCCCTTGCTAAAAGAAAGGTAGATGTCTTTTTCTGGTTCAAAAATTCCAAAACTTTCAGTTAAATTTGATTGTGGATCTGCATCTATTACAAGGCATTTATTACCTTTTTTTGCTAATCCAGCAGAAATGTTTATTGCCGAAGTGGTTTTTCCAACTCCCCCCTTGTGATTAACAATAACAATTTTCTTCATTTATTTATTTTATTTAAATTAATACAAATATTGTAAATATTTTAATTATTATAAATATTATATAAAAATAAATTATTATAATTATTTAAAAATAATATTTTATTTGCTATAAATACCATTGACTTTGACCCTGTTTGGCCGGAGTTTATTGCCCATTTATGACCGGAGTAGAAAGCTTGTTATTAAATTATTTGGACAGTTGCAAACTGATTGGCCACAAGTTGTCAATACGTCCGGCACTTGCAATTAACTAATGATTCATTCAAATCTTTATATTCTGAATACCCCTTAGACATATCTATACATTTAGTAAGACCTGCTCCAATAAGTTCAGCAGTAGCTCTCTTACCTGCTTCATCATTATCCAAGAAGAGTAAAACCTCAGTATATCCCTTTATCACAGACTTGCTCTTGTTTAGGAATGAAAGAGTATTTAGAATTAAGTAATCATGCTTGCCGGTAAAAAACAGCCTGCAACTGAACCATGATAGAAAATCTATAAATCCTTCAAAGAGCAAAAGTTTATCAGCATTATTCTTAATTAAGGTTACATCTTTGGGTGTACAAGAACCTTTGAAATATTTGCATCTTAATTCATACCCTTTGGAATCGTTCTGGAATCCTATTGCGTAAAAATTCTTATCATTGAGTTTAAAAGAAACTTCTTTACAATACTCTTTTACCAATTGAAGTTTTAGTTTTCGTGATTCCAGGTAGTTAATGAGCTGAATATTTGATATTTCTTTGACATTTGTGATTAACACCTTTGAATCTTCACTATTTAAAACTTTTTGATGATTTGAATAACTATTATTAGATAGAATCTTTAACGCATTCGAACTATCAACCTTAAAAAGCATACTTGTAAGTTTGATGATATCCCCACCATCTCCGATTCCAAAGTCAAACCAGAGATTTTTAAAAGAATTTACCTTAAAGGATGGGTTATTTTCATTCCTGAGAGGAGATTTATACCAATAATTAACCCCTTGGTTATAATCAGGATTAATTCCATTTTTTGCAAGGAAACTAATTATGTCAATTCTTTTGGCTTCGTTACAGTTCATATTCAATCTGGTAATTATTTATAGTTCCTCTGACCAAATTGATAATTGGTTTTTATTTGAATCAGTAATCTTTTTTTTCTTCTTGATATAAGAATCTGCAAACGTTATTCTATCGCCATTGAATACAACTAATGGATTCATATAGTATTTATAAGGATTTGTTGACCTGGCAATAATTCCCTGTTCTACCAGACAAGACAACCCGGCACGAATTATATTATTGGCAGAATAGCCAGTAAAGTCCTTTGCTTCACCAAAGTCTATATATAATATGTCCTTGTTAGGTATTACACATTTTGTAAGGATATAGCCGAACACTTTCATTGCAGCCTTATTTAAATCGTAGAAGGCAGCAAACCGACTTAAGTAGACCTTTACAAATTGGCTTTCGTCCACTTCTATTGTTCGCAAAAAGGCACTATGGGCTACAATCTCTCCATTATCGTTGATTACTTGGTTTAATACTGATTTATTCCCTCTGACAAATACCTTTTTTTTAATTGAATGTCTGTTTATCTCTTGAAGAGCATTCTCCATGAATGGGTTTTCGTCATACTCTGGGAATTTATTTAAAGGGATGTATTTCATACAAGTAACTTTTAAACGGTAAAATGATATTTTTCACGCAACTTCTGCATACCTAAAAAGTATCTATTATGGTTTAAATAAATACCTTATAAGTATCTAGTGCATATTTTAAAAGTATCACATAGATACTTTCGCTATACTGATTATAAGCAAGTTGCATTATCTCTTCTTATGTTCTTTAATACCGCTTTTAAGAAGATCTATTATTTCGCTTCGAAAAAAGAAAAGGCTTTCATTAATGTGATGGCCTTTAATTATATCTGCCTCCATCCAGTTGTAGATAGTTTGTTTGGATTTTTTAAGGAGTTTACAAACATCCTCTATAACTAGGATATCCTCTCCATTTTCTTTGCATGGGTTTTCTTTATCTAGTTCTTCCCTTATGACTTGCTTGGTTATTTCACGATGCTTATCCCAAAAGTCATTAGGATTAACAATAATGATATTTTCCATGTTGTACTGTTTTTAAGACCAGTACAAAAAAATGACAATATCTTATCTATTTAAGTCAAATTCAGGTCTGAAAAGACTTTGTTTTTAAGTAGTTTTATCTAATGTACTAAACAAATTTTCAGTATTTCTAGTAGCGACCTGGAGTATTGTAATAGTATTTCTTAAAGACTCTTTTATAATCTCAAGTTTTTTTAACTCACTATCCTTTAGCTCTTCTTTGTTTTTTATTTTGTTTATAACATTCAATGAAGTTTTTACATTTGGGAAATCTGAAACACTAATCCTGAGGATGCTTGAAAGCAGTAATGCTCTTTCTTCATTCTGAATTGGAATTTTGGTAGTTTCAATAATCTGATCGATTGCAATCAATCTTTCAACTGGATTTGATTCGTAATTTGTGTTTTTATTTTTGTTACCATCAAATGTGGGTTTCATTAATTCATAGTACTTTCTTAAGTAAGCTAATCTTTCTAAATGGTAAATCTTATCGATGTCAATGATCATTTCTTTAACTACAAAGTAATCAAAATCAAAGTATTTAATTTTTTCTCTTACCAGTAATATTCTATCCCCTAAACTTGTGATATCAACTAAATCTGGTGTTTTAATGAATTTAGTTACAACTATATAAAAAAATAATAGAATCAAAAAAGGAAATACTATGAAGAAAGCCAGAGGGAGTGAGGGAAAGACTATTGTTATAGCTAAATATATAATGCAGGATAAGAAATACATGATGGTGAAGCCTAACTTCCTATAATAATATTTGTCTTCGAGCTTTTGGTACGTGTTCTGAATCACAGAAAAAACAGGATGCTTACTGTTCCCTGTCTGATTAGAATCATAATCCTTTTCGAGATTTGAAGTATACTCTTCAAGTAACTCTTTAAATTCCGTTTTACTCATATTGACTTTCATCATTAAAAATAAGTCAATTTAGAGTTTCTGCAAAAATAATTATTAGCACCTGATTAGCACCTAATAAATGCTAAAAGCCCCGATAAATCGAGGCTTTTCGTACCCGGAGCCGGGATCGAACCGGCACAGCATTGCTGCCACTGGTGTTTGAGACCAGCGCGTCTACCAATTCCGCCATCCGGGCTTATTAAGCAGGTCTGCGAAAATAGTTATTTTTTAGATAAATCCAATAATTCAATCTTCCTGAATTCTGTCGGATGGCCTTCTGCCTGGAAGCTTATATATCCCTCTTTGAGCAAAGTTCCATCAGCTAATGGGAAGCCTTCCGGAGTACCACCTCCTATCTGTGGTTTCATATAGGTAAGTACTGTATCTCCCTCTAGAATGTGATGAATAATACTGTCGCCCAATACAACAAATTCAGCTGTTACCCATACATCTCCATGATAGGTCTTTGAAGTGGATGCAGTGCAATGTTGTGTTATAAGTGAGTCATTTATTACAATATTTGTCCCCGGGGTGCATACATTGGAGGTATGCCGCTCATGTATTCCATCTCCGCCAAGTAGCTGAGCTTCAATGGAAACAGGGAAGTCCTGGTCGAGTCCCATAGAAGCTGCAGATTGCGAATGAAGCATTGCCCCATTGTTCCTATATGCCCATGCTGGAGCTCCGGCAACCTGTTCGCCTACAAAACGGTATTCAACCTTTAGTTTGTAATATGAAAATGGTGTTTTGTAAAAGATATGACCAAACTCACTATTGAATTTATCCCATTCATCATAGGAAACTTTCAATATACTATCTTCAACCCTGAAGGTGTTATTGAGATTGTTGTTAAGCTCATACCCTTTAAACTTTATGTCCCATCCTTCCAGGTCTTTACCGTTAAACAGGCTGATCCATTCCTCATTATTACTTTTGTTCGATACATTTGTACAGGAAGCCAGAAATAGCAACAATAAAATAATTGGTGTTTTCATAATATCAATTTTGGTTAGTAATAATAATCTCTCTTTTTGCTGTTATGAATCCTAAGTGAAGCATACCCCGCACCTCGCACCTTGTTACCCCTTACTCTTCATAGTCATCTCCCTGATTGCTAATTCAATACCTTCAGCATCAAATCCGCACTCCCGTTGCAGCTCAGCCTGTGTCCCATGTTCAACAAAATAATCAGGAATCCCAAGCCGTCTCACTTCAGAGCTATACCCATGGTCGCTCATAAATTCAATTATTGCACTTCCGAACCCTCCTTTAAGGACTCCGTCTTCAACAGTAATGATATATTTAAATTTTTTAAAAACGGAATGCAGTATGCCGGTATCAAGGGGAGCCACAAACCTCATGTCGTAATGGGCAACAGATATATTTTCTAAAGAGAGTTTTTTAACAACAGAAGCAACATCAATACCCGGATGGCCAATGCTCAGAATAGCCAGCTCCTTTCCTTTAGTTATCTGCCGTGCTTTTCCAATTTCTATCTCCTGAAAGGGTTTTCTCCAATCTATATGCATACCACGTCCGCGGGGATAACGAATAGAGAATGGTTGTCTGTTTTTCTCAAGCTGAGCTGTGTACATCAGGTTCCTCAACTCAATTTCATCCATAGGGGCACTAACGATCATATTAGGGATAGTCCGCATAAATGCCATATCGAAAAATCCATGATGTGTTGCCCCATCACCACCTACCAGACCTCCCCGGTCAACACAGAATACAACATGTAGATTTTGTAGAGCAACATCGTGTATTATCTGGTCGTATGATCTTTGAATGAAGGATGAATAGATATTGCAAAATGGTATAAACCCCTGAGTGGCAAGCCCTGCTGCGAATGTTACTGCGTGTTGCTCAGCTATCCCGACGTCGAATGTTCTTTCAGGCATCTCATGCATCATCAAGGATAATGAGCTACCTGTTGGCATTGCCGGAGTAATGCCGGTAATCTTGTCGTTAAGCCTGGCAAGTTCAAGAATTGTTTTTCCGAAAACGTCCTGGTAATTAAGAGGGGTCATTCCATTTGAAGTATTGATTAGCTCACCGGTTTTTTTGTCGAATTTGCCTGGAGCATGAAATGTAGTCTGGTGCTCTTCAGCCTGTTTGAACCCTTTACCTTTAATTGTAAGACAATGAAGAAGTTTTGGTCCGGGGATCCTTTTAAGGTCCTCAAGTACTTTGGTCAGATGAAGAATATCATGTCCGTCAATAGGTCCGAAATATCTGAAGTTCATCCCTTCAAAGAGGTTGCTTCTATCGAGTATAGTGCTTTTAAATCCGGCTTCCAGCTGGGATGCAAGTGTTCGTGCATTGGGCCCAAGTTTTCCGAATTTTCCGAGCATATTCCAAACTCTGTTCTTGAACCTGTTATATGTTTTACTGGTTGTGATATCAAGCAGGTACTCCTTTAGTGCACCAACATTAGGGTCAATTGCAATGTTGTTGTCGTTAAGTATTACGAGGATATCTGACTTACTTATGCCTGCATTATTGAGTCCTTCGAATGCCTGGCCTGCTGTCATGGCACCGTCGCCGATAACTGCTACAACATGCCTGTTTTCTCTTTTACTACGGGCAGCATAAGCAATCCCCAGGGCAGCTGAAATTGATGTGGAAGAATGTCCGGTTCCAAATGCATCATATTCGCTCTCAGCCATTTTTGGAAACCCGCTGATCCCTTTATATTTTCTGTTTGTTGAGAAATTTTCCCGTCTTCCTGTAAGAATTTTATGTCCGTAAGCCTGATGGCCTACATCCCAGATGATTTTATCGTATGGAGTGTTAAATACATAATGAAGTGCCACAGTTAACTCTACAACACCCAGGCTGGCTCCCAAATGGCCTGGATTATTACATACTTCATCAATAATGAACTGACGGAGCTCGGAACTGACCTGAATAAGGTCTGACGAATCGAGCTTCCTGAGATCTTCCGGGGTTGTTATTTTTAAGAGTAGATTCTCTTCCTTGTCCATTAGGAAACAATTAAAAAAAACTTGATGCAAATATAACAATTATTATTCCGACGTGTTTGCTTAAGCATCCCCGGGATTTTATTATTTTTGTTGTAAAATTCACCGGCTCACTAACAATTTTTTAGCAATGTTTGGTGTTTTACAATAAATCAAATTGATATCATGAAAAAATCTGTTTTTTCTATTCTGGGTGCTATTATAATAGTAATATCTTCTATATCATGTGTATCGGGTAGGAAGTTCGGTGATTTGCAGGATACAAGCAAGCTATTTATGAATGAGAGAGATGCTTTCAAGACAGACAACATAGGTCTTGAGATGCAAAACAGGGAGCTTGAAGCAAGACTTTCCACAACTGAAAAGGAAATAAATATGGTGAAGGAAGATATTTCTACTGTTCAGGGTGAGCGAGACAAAGCTGTTGAAGATTATAATAATATCTTGTCCAAATACAACGAATTACAGAATGCACAGGAAGATCTGATCAGAGGCAATGTTAAAGAGACCCAAAAACTACTTTCCGAACTTCAGGCAGCACAGGAAAACCTCCAGCAAAAAGAGGATCTCCTTCGTCAGCTTGAACAGAATCTTGATACTAAAAAGGCCTCACTTGATGAACTAACCTTTGAGCTGGAAAAGAGGAACGAAAGATTGGCTGAGCTGGAAAAGATACTTGATGGTCAGAAACAAATTGTACAGGATCTGAAGAGCAAAGTATCAGAAGCTCTTCTGGGATTTGAAAACAACGGACTGACTGTCACCATGAAGAATGGTAAGGTATATGTCTCTCTTGATGAAAAATTACTGTTTAAATCGGCTAGCTGGGATATTGATGTTAATGGGAAAAATGCTTTAAAGAAACTGGCAGGAGTATTGGAAAGAAACCCCGGTATACAGGTTACAATTGAAGGGCATACCGATAATGTTCCGTATAATCCGGGTAGTGGCCAACTCAAGGACAACTGGGATTTGAGTGTTAAACGGGCAACTACAGTTGTAAGGGTGCTGCTGGAAGGATCAAGGATTGATGCTAAAAGGTTAACCGCATCTGGAAGGAGTGAGTATATACCTGTTGATAATAGTAATACTTCAGATGCTCGACAGAAGAATAGAAGGACAGAGATTGTACTGACTCCTGATCTTACAGAGCTGTACAGGTTAATCGATAAATACTAGTGTTATGTTAATTATTCAGAAAATTCCTGCAATTTCACATTCATATTCTTAAGAGCCTGAAGAAGATTATCTTCAGGACGGAGGAAATCCTGATCTCCCCAGAAGAGAGGGTCATAACTATTAATAGTCTTTGAGAAAATTGAATGGATAGGGGCAAGCTCTTCCCTTTCAAACCGTGTCACATTTTTCAAGTCAACCTCAGTGATTGCTAATTCAAAGAACACCTTGAACTGGGTATTGAATAGTTTTTTCTTTTGCTTTGCAGAGAAAAGAAGATCGCCTCTTACATGACTTAAAAAATACCGGTCATTTACCTTCCGGTAACTGACAGAATATTGTACTGAAACAGGCCAGGTGTTAAAGCCACGCGAGGAATTGGAAATAAATGAATTTTTCATCTTATGAATTAACATCTGGTTAAGTTCAAACTCAGCATGAAGGATCGCATAATCGACGGTATTGATGTAAACGCTTCCTTTATAAAGCGGTAAGTCAACATTCTCCCGTTGTTCAAATTCAATGACATAAGCTGCCTCATAATCATATGTTACTATATCGGTTATCCTGTAACTATATTCAGGCATACTTTCAAACGAAAGAAAGTCAAATATGTTTTTTGCTCCATCAAGTTCGAGACATGTACTTAAACCGGCTTTTAACCTAACAGCAAGCGTGTCACTGTGATCTATGTTCTCGATCTTTCTGCTTTTGAGCACTTTGATCTGATCACCCAGAAGAGCCCCGGAATAAGAGCTTTTGAAAATCTTTATTATTGCTTCTGAGTAGGTTTGGAGTTCATTTTTTTTCAATACCCCTTCCCTGTAAAAACCTGTCAGGTAAGCAGAAGTGTTCCCGAAATTGGATGGTATTGCTTTCCGCGCCCTGGAAACGATTTCCAGAGGTATCTGGTTTCTGATAATGATTTCAGGGATTGAAATAAATTCTCTCTTCATCAAAATGGTGAAGTTGTTACCAATAGTTTGTTTGACAGGCACATTCCTGCCAAAATACCCCAGGTATGATACGAAGAGAGTGTCGTTAAGCAGGTCAACAGTGATTTTTAACCCGAACTCACCGTCATTGTTCGTTATTGTGCCTTTACCTGTATGCTTCAAGCTGATAGTAGCAAACGGCAGAGGTTCCATTGTCTCATCATCAACAATAACTCCGGTAATATATTTTGTTTCGAATGAAGATAATGAGTCAGCATGCGGCAGAGCATGATTAACTGCCCGGGATATAATTATATATTTATCAATTACTGAATAAGCAAGGGAATCATTATTGAGGAGGCTATCGAGGATGGTGCCAAGTTTTTTATCCCTGAAAGTCATATCCCTCCTTTTCTCAACTTCTATTAGTCTGCTGTCGTAAGTGAAGTTATAACCGGTTTGTCTGGTAATAATTTCCAGTGCATTGCCTGTTTTTACTATACCTGCCCTGAAAGTAAATGTTGAGTCAAGGATACTTCGTTGGCAAGCTGCTTGTTGTGGCAGAATCAGTAAAATATACAAAGCAATGGCAGGAAGTTTTGCAAATATGTAGCCATTGTATGACAACATTATTCAAAAATAAGTTACTCTGTAGTAAGATGGTAAACATTACCATCTTTTGTGTAATTCAGGGTAAAACTAGCACAAATTAAACGAATTATTTTATCCTGCGATTGATTATTAATTGGAGAAGTCCATGGGTATTCAAGGATCTCAGGATTATCGGCAACAATATCCATATTATAAACTCTTTTAAGATCGCGGAATACAATATCAAGTTTTTGTCCGTTATATTCTAGCAGACCTGTATTCCACGACATATAGTTTGGATCTTCATTAACTGTTTTCTCTGATGTTTTTGAATTCATTGTCCCTATAAATTCGGGATCAAGAACCAGGGAGTTTGTTCCAGAATTATCGGAAAGCATTACCTTGCCTGTTTTAACATATACTTCGACTGCTGATTCAGCATTTTTTGTAATGACGTTAAATGATGTTCCGACAACTTTAACCTCTGCATTTCCAGCATCAATAGAGAATGGTTTTGAGGCATCGGCAGATATCTCGAAAAAAGCTTCTCCCCTGAGCTTCACGTTCCTTTTGTGTTTACCGAAATTTGTACGGTAGATCAATTCCGTATTTCGGTTTAGAACTATTTTACTTCCATCGGGAAGGTCAACCCGGATATTCTTTTGATCATTATTGGTAGCAACAATATTTTTTTTGCTTAGATAGCCTGTGTTATTTAAGTAAATACCAGAAACTCCCAAGCTTATTACAATGAGAGCAACAGCTGCAATTCTCATCAAAGGAGATCTCATATAGCTGATTTTGGCAGGCCCCATATTTGTCATGAGTCCATTATCATTCAGCCTGTTTGAAACTCTATCCCAGGCTTTGTCAACATTTATTTTCTTTTCACTATTCATATTTCTTAATTCATTCCATTGTTTCCCGGTACTATAGATGTCTTCATCCATAAACCGGCTGAGTAGTTCTGTTTGTTCATGTTTTTCTTCTGAGAGGAGTGAGGCAAGTTTTTCCCACTCCTTATCAGTAAATCTTTCTGTCTTCTTCATCTCTTTCATTGTTCTGTTAATTCTTTTCGGAATTCTTTTAGTGCTCTGCCCATATTCGATTCAACTGTTTTCACTGAGACTGAAAGTTTTTCAGCAATCTCAGTATATTTAAGTCCTTCAAACCTGTTCATGTAAAATATTTTCCCGCATCTTTCAGGTAATCTGTCAAGTATTCTGGCAATTTTTGCCTGTAGCTCCTTGTAATGAAGTATATCTGAGGGACTTTCGGGGCTTTCATATTTTTGGTGTGACAGATCTTTTGCATGCCGTTCTACAACTTTATTATGTTCGATATAATGCAGGCATCTGTTGTGGACCGACCTGAAGAGATAACCATTTAAAGAACTTTCAATTTTTATTTTTTCTTTGTCCTGCCAGAATCTGAAAAACAGTTCCTGTACTATTTCTTCAGCAGTATCATGATCTTTTATCAGAGTCTTCGCATATCGTACCAGGGAAACATAGGAAGATCTGAAAAGTGACTCAAACTGTCCCACATCACCTTGTCTGATCCTCCTGATTATTTCAGTATCCCTGATCATTAGTCTAACCAAGTTTATTTATTTTCTTCCCTGTCGCTGAATTTCAGCTTTCTGCTAAGTTTACGGATTGCTGATTCTATGCTCTGGTCAGGTTCAATTACATTATAATCTCCCCAGAATTCCGGATCAGTAAATGAACTGACTTGCTCAGAAAAAACATCCGAATACTTAATCTTATCTCTTCCTGCAAATTTAATAACTTCCTGGTCAGTACGATCAGTTACGGCTATTTCTGACATTGTAGTATAATAAGTATTAAAAAGTTTCTTTTTCCAGTTGACTTTAAACTTGACTTCAGCTCTGGAATAAGCAAAATACCATATGCCATCCTGTTCACGGTATTTGGTTCTGTATGTTGCTATCTCCGGTGTTACATCCATTCCCAGGGGTTTTTTCCTTATAAAAATTGAGGATGCTGCATATTTGTCAGATAGGTTAAATCCAAACTCTGCTTCAGTAATAGCATAGGAATCCATTTCTATAAACAGGCTACCCATAAATAGTGGCATATCAACTGATGGTTTTTGGATGAAGGATATAACATAATGTGGTTTATTATCTATTTCAATAACATTTGTAATCGAATAGTTATAATACTTCATTGCTTCTCTTGTCAAAATTGTTTCAGTATTTTTTGCAAGGTCGAGTTGCAGGACGCTGACAGGTCCTCCCTGGAGTTTAAACAAAACAGTGTCCATTTTTTCAACATCAGAACTTTTTCTTCCTTTATATAGTTTAGCGCCATCGTAGCGAACATCATTTGCATAGGGTGCTTTGAATATTTCTACAACAGCCTCCCCAATAGAGACATAGGTTCGATTTTTCCTGATAGTCTCCCTATAGAATGCAGTCATAAGGTTTGGTACCGACTCATAGTTTTTACTTATACGACCGATGGCTTTTTTAACGATTTCTTCAGGATCGAGAGGTTTAACAACAATCTCTTTTATCGGAATAGGGGCTGGCTCCATTGAAATGACATTTTTGTAACCGTTTTCCCTCATGTCGCTTATTGGGATGGTCTTATTTTTATACCCCAGATAGGTGATTTCAAGATTTTTTGATGTGGACATGTCACTAATTTTAAGTGTGAATTCTCCATCAATATTTGTAACAATTGCAACATTGGTTTCCTTAACTGCAACTGTTGCAAAAACAAGTGGCGTACCGCTTTCTGAATCAACAATTTTTCCTTTGAGTGTAATAAGATTCTGCTGATCGTTTTTTTTCTTATTGAAAAAACTCCCGGCAGAGGTAGCCTGTACTGTGAAGGCTAGCAGAATTACTGCTGAGATAAGCGAAATGTGTTTAAAAGTTTTCATGGCATTTCATTATTAAGTTTACAATTCATTTAGTTATCCAAACTCTGTTTTTCTCTTTTCAACATTATGACCTTTGATATAGTGGTTAACCCTATTATTATCGTAATATTTATTTTCTTATCTTACTTCGTAATTGAAAAAAATCAATGATCCAACACCTTATTAAGCCTGCAAATGTTTATAGGGCTGTATATTCATATTTGAGCAGCACTATTTCCGGGATTGCAACGATTAGTGGAATGCCTCTTTCAATTAGTGCAGAACTTACAAATTATTGTAATCTTCACTGTCCTGAATGTTCATCAGGGTCTGGTCAGATGAATAGAGAAAGAGGATATATGGATATTGAGCTTTTTAATAAGATAGTTGCAGAACTAAGACCTTACCTATATAATATAAACCTCTATTTTCAGGGGGAATCAATGTTGCATCCTTCCTTTTTCTCTTTTATCCGGAATTGTAAAAACATGAATTCGGTTGTTTCTACTAATGGTCATTTTTTATCATCGGAGAACTCAGAAAAGATTGTCAGGTCAGGATTAAGCAAACTGATCATATCTCTCGATGGTATTGATCAGGAAATATATTCTGCTTACAGGATTGATGGGAATGTTAATACTGTTTTTGAAGGAATAAAAAATGTCACAGATGCAAAAAAGAGGTACAATTCATCAATGAGAATAGAGATACAATTTCTTGTGAACAGGATGAATGAGCATCAGATCCCTCAGATCAGACAACTGGCAAAAAGTGTAAATGTTGGGCTAAGGCTAAAATCTATGCAGATTATTAATAATGCAGATATCAGATCGTGGTTACCATTAAACGAAAAGTTCCGAAGATACAAAATGAAGAATGGAGAATATGTTATCAAAAATTCTTTACCTGACAGGTGTGCACGTTTGTGGTTTAACCCTGTAATAACATGGGATGGCAAAGTTCTTCCATGCTGTTTCGATAAAAACGGTGAATATGTGATGGGAGATCTTAATCAAGATTCATTCAAAGATATATGGGATGGTCCTAAGTACACGATTTTCAGAAAGAGTATCCTTACGGGTCGTCATATGATAGAGATTTGCAGAAATTGCACCTCTGGACTCAGGGGTGTTAAGTATTGATAATTCCTTATACCGTCATAACATCCTTTTCTTTTAATTCCATTACCTTATCGATTTTACCATTGAATGAGTGTGTCATCTCCTGTACCTTCCCGGCAGCATCTTTTTCGAGATCTTCGGGCAGACCGTCTTTAAGTAATTGCTTTAACTCATCATTAGCCCATTTACGTGCATTACGGATGCTTATCTTAGCTGTTTCACCCTCATTTTTTACCTGCTTAACAAGCTGATGACGTCTCTCTTCTGTTAGCGGAGGAATATTAATTCGGATAACCTCTCCATTATTCACGGGTGTAAGTCCAATGTTAGCAGCCATAATAGCTTTTTCAATTGTCCCCAGCATAATTTTTTCCCAGGGTTGTATCATAATTGTTTTGGGATCAGGCGTATTAATATTGGAAACCTGAGACAATGGTGAGTTAACTCCGTAATAGTCAACTGTTATACCATCGAGCAGAGCTGGATTTGCTCTGCCGGCTCGTAGTCTGGCAAGTTCATGCTCCAGGTGTTCAAGGGCTTTTACCATCCTATCATCGGTTTCTTCTGTTATCAGATCAATGTCGTCGTTCATATGATGTTTATTAGATAATTTAACTGTTAACTATATCACTGTAATATTTATCCTATTCGATTTTTTGTACCAGAATAGCAAAAATAATAAAATAGCTGGAATAGCCATAATTCTTTTAATTATTGACCAGAGTTCCGATTCGGACTCCTTTAACTAATTTTTTCAGGTTTCCGGGTTTGTTCATATCAAAAACAATCAAAGGCATATTGTTTTCTCTGCACATTGTAAAAGCTGTTGAATCCATAACCTCCAGCCTTCTATGTATGACCTCCTCAAAAGATATCTCATCAAATTTTTCAGCTTTGGGATCTTTTTCCGGGTCAGAGGTATAGACCCCATCAACTCTTGTTCCTTTTAGCAGTGCATCTGCTCCTAGCTCCACTGCTCTTAGCGCAGCAGCAGTATCAGTAGTAAAAAATGGATTTCCTGTACCCCCGGAGAGTAAACAGACTGTATTGTTTTTCATGACTTCCAATACTCTGTCCCTGTTATAAAGTTCTCCAACTGGTTCCATCCTGAAAGAAGTGAAAACCTTAGCTTTGCCTCCAAGCCTTGAAATTGTATTTTCAATAGCCAGACTGTTAATGATTGTTGCCAGCATACCCATCTGGTCTCCTTTTACTCTGTCAAATCCCGATTTTGTGCCACTCAGACCGCGAAATATATTTCCGCCTCCGATCACTATTGCTACCTTGCAACCTATTTCCGCAACTTCAATAATTTGTTTTGCATATTCTTCCAGAACAGATTCGCTGATTCCATAACTCCCTTTTCCGGTAAGTGCCTCTCCGCTGAGTTTGAGTAAAATTTTTGAATATTGCATAATATAGTTTGTTATTAAAAATTAATATTATCTCACTAGCGGTTCCTGATGATAAACAAAGGAATCAGCACAACGAAATTAATAAAACAGATCGGAATTATAAAGTAAGACCAGAAGATCTTTTTTACTCCGATATAATATTTTTTGTTAAAAGTTGTATATTCGTAATTATTAAATTTTAATCACTGTCACTATCCGATTACAGAATACCAGACAAAAGTGTCAGGGTATATTTTTATTTACCTGAATTAAAATTTCTATCATGTTAGTACAATTATGAGCAACAATTATATTCTTTAAACCGATTTTTTTAAACCTAACATTTAATAAATCTACATTTATGGCTGAAAAAAGCAACAAACAGAACAAAGCTCTTGTCTTTATGATCGCTACAGTGGCAGCAACAGGAGGATTGCTGTTCGGTTTCGATACAGGTGTAATTTCAGGAGCAATTCCATTTTTTCAGAAAGCATTTGGCATAACTGATAATTGGATAGAAATAATTACCACTGCCGGTTTAGCCGGAGCAGTTATTGGAGCCATGTTCAGTGGTAGAATTGCTGATATTATTGGGCGAAAAAAAGTTATCTTAGCAGCAGCAGTTATTTTTGCGATTGGGGCGTTATGGTCAGGCATTTCACCAGGTCCTGTGATGCTTGTCTGTGCCCGCTTTTTTCTTGGTATTGCAATTGGCGTTTCTTCTTTCGCGGTACCACTCTATATTGCTGAGATTTCACCCACAAAAAGTCGGGGGACCTTAGTCTCAATGTTTCAATTATTAATAACTATTGGGATATTAGTTTCCTACTTAAGTGATTCTGCATTTGCAGTGCCAGATGGAGACCCTGCGTTTATAACATGCTGGAGACCAATGTTTTATGTTGGGGTAATCCCGGCATCGATCATGTTTATAGGCATGATTTTTCTGCCTGAAACCCCCAGGTGGTTGATTAGCAAAGGTTTTGAAAGCAAATGTCGTGAGGTGCTGGAAAAGGTTGAGGAACCAGCTCTGGTAGAAGAAGTTATCTCAAAAATGAAAGCAGATATTGACGCTGATAAGAATAACAAAGTAAGATGGACTGATATATTTAAGAAATGGTTGAGGATTCCGCTTATTATTGCCATAGGTATTATGTTTGTCCAACAGTTTACCGGTATCAATACAATAATTTATTATAGTCCTAAAATATTCCTGATGTCGGGATATGCTGACGCACAAGCAGCTGTATGGGCATCGGTAAGTGTGGGAGTTGTAAACGTGGCATTTACTATTCTCTCCTTATTCATGATCGACAGGCTGGGTCGCAGAAAACTCTATTTTATTGGATTAAGTGGGATCGTTGTTGCCCTGATTGCTATGGGAACCTGTTTTGCACTTCAATCTACCTTAGGGGATTCAATAAAATGGTTAACAGTATCTTTGGTTTGGGTTTATATTGCATTCTTTGCCATCAGCCTTGGTCCTTTGGGATGGTTGATTATCTCAGAAGTATTCCCATTAAGCGTAAGAGGTATTGGTTCAAGCATTGGTGCACTATCTAACTGGTTATTCAATGGTGTAGTTGCCTTTACCTTTTTCAAAATTGTAAAGGGGTTGACCATGCCCGGTACTGAAATTATGCTCAAAGGTGAAGATCTTGGTAATCCAGCCGGGGCATTCTATTTATATGCACTTGTAGGTATCCTGGGATTAATATGGGGATTTTTCTTTATACCTGAAACCAAAAATGTTACTCTCGAAAAGATTGAAGAGCATTGGAGGGAGGGAAAGCTGCCACGTACATTATAAAAGAATAACGAAATAATTATTTTAAGGATTAAAAAAAGAGGGCTTTTGAGATGCCCTCTTTTTTATGTGATAAAAAAAGGCGGCACTATAAAGTGCCACCTGAATATTGAAATATGAACCTACGTATTACAGATTAAGTGTGAAACGTTTAAATTCAGTTATTGAAAGTTCTTTGTTTGCAGATTCCAGATATTGTTTGATAGTAATCTTATTATTCTTTACAAAATCCTGATTTAGGAGAGTATTTTCTTTGAGGAATTTGTTGAGTTTACCCTGTGCAATTTTCTCAATCATTTCTTCGGGTTTTCCATAACGTCTTGCCTGTTCTTTACCAATTTCGATCTCCTGTGCAATTATAGCTTCAGGTACAGAATCCTTATCAACTGCAATAGGGTTCATGGCAGCTATCTGCATTGCAACATCTTTATATACCTGCACATCAGCTCCTGATTTTGTAAAGCCAACCAATGTTGCCAGTCTGTTGCCGGGGTGAATATATGCCTGAACATGCTCAGCTTCGATTTTTTCGAAATATGAAAGATCAAGTTTCTCTCCAATGATTCCCACATATTCAACTATCTTATCGCCAATTTTACCACCATCCATAGGGAGTGATTTAAGCTCATCAAGATTTGCTGGATTTTTTGCCACAGCAACATTAATTATTTTAACAGCCAGGGCCATAAAATCAGCATTTTTTGCTACGAAGTCAGTTTCGCTGTTCAAAACAATTATTGCTCCTGATTTTTCATCAGATGAAACTTTTGATAAAACAACTCCTTCTGAAGCCTCTTTGTCTGCCCGTTTATTAGCAACAGCCTGTCCCTTTTTACGGATTATCTCAATTGCTTTATCAAAGTTACCTTCAGATTCTTCGAGAGCCTTTTTGCAATCCATCATTCCGGCTAATGTTACTCTTCTTAGTTTTGCAACATCCGCAGCGCTTATAGCAGCCATAGTCATTAATTTATTGAGTTTACAATTATATATTTGCTATTATTCTTCATCAGCATCTTCCAAAGTCTTGGCATCATCATCATCAGATTCGTCAATAATAAGATCGACAACAACATCATTTTTGTCATCTTCATCAACGTTTTCTTCAACTATATCATCAGAACTTTCTTTAGCATTAGAACCTTTTCTTACTACTTTCTTATCTTTTTGATGAGTTTCTTTGTCTTTCTCAGCTTTTCTTTCATTTAGTCCTTCATCAATTGCTTCGCACAGAATTCCAATTATTAAAGAGATTGATTTTGAGGCATCATCATTTGCAGGAATCGGGAATTCGATATCAGACGGATCAGAATTAGTATCAACCATAGCAAAAACTGGAATTCCAAGCCTTTTTGCTTCTCTGACAGCTATATGTTCTTTGCAGACATCAACAATAAAAAGGGCTGAAGGGAGTCTTGTCAGATCTATAATACTTCCAAGAGTCTTTTCCAGTTTTGCTCTCTGTCTTGTAACCTGAAGTCTTTCTCGTTTAGAAAGGTTTAAGAAAGTTCCGTCAGTAGCCATTTTGTCTATTGATGACATTTTTTTAACAGCCTTACGGATAGTTGGGAAGTTTGTAAGCATACCCCCTGGCCAACGTTCTGTAACATACGGCATATTAACCGCTTTAACTTTTTCGGAAACAATCTCTTTTGCCTGTTTTTTTGTTGCAACAAATAGAATTTTCTTTCCTGATTTGGCAATATGTTTCATTGCTGATGCAGCCTCATCAATCTGGAGGACTGTTTTCTCAAGGTCAATAATATGTATACCATTACGCTCCATAAAAATATAGGGAGCCATAGCAGGATTCCACTTTCTTTTCAGGTGTCCGAAATGTACACCAGCATCAAGTAGCTCTTTGAAATTTGTTCTTGGCATTTTTTTTGGTTTTAAGTTTACATTCTTTTAATCAATTACAAAGTAGCTCCTGTACAGGAAGTCTTTGCAATTTAGATACTAAACTTGCATCTATAACGACTAATTAGTTTATTTCTAACGTTTACTGAACTGGAATCTCTTTCGGGCTTTTGGCTGGCCGGGTTTTTTCCTTTCAACCTCACGTGGATCGCGTGTAAGAAATCCTTCTGCTTTTAGTGCTGGTTTGCATTCAGCATCAATCATGACCAGAGCTCTTGTGATACCAAGACGAAGAGCTTCGGCTTGTCCCTTAACTCCACCTCCATCAAGATTGACATTTATATCATATTTATCAGTAGCATTTAAAAGAACAAGAGGCTGAGTAACAACATACTGTAGTGTTTCGGCTCCGAAATATTCTTTATAATCTCTGCCGTTTACAGTAATTTTGCCTTTACCATCACTTAAATATATTCGGGCTACAGCTGCTTTCCTTCTTCCAAGAGCATTGATTGTTTCCATATCAGTTGCTTAATATTTTTTAAAGTTCAATTTCTTTGGGTTTCTGTGCTTCATGAGGATGAACAGTCCCGACATACACATGCAAATTCCTGTATAGTTCACTTCCAAGCCTGTTCTTTGGCAACATGCCCTTAACAGCGTGCTCAATTAATCCGATGGGATTCTTTTTCATCATCGCCTCAGCGGTTGTAAACCTCTGGCCTCCGGGATATCCTGTATGCCTGACATATACTTTATCTGACCATTTCTTACCAGTCAAATCGATTTTTTCAGCATTGATGACAATAACATTGTCACCGCAATCGACATGAGGTGTAAAATTTGTTTTATGCTTTCCTCTTAGCATAAAGGCTACTACCGATGCAAGCCTTCCAAGAATCTTGCCTTCAGCATCAATAATTACCCACTCCTTGTTAACAGTAGCCTTATTTGCTGATATGGTTTTATAGCTTAAGGTATTCACTTGTTCTTATTTTTTAATTGATACACTTATATTTAATGTAATTACCCTATAATTTCGGGTCTGCAAAAATACAACATATTTCCTAAAAAAAAAGAATATAGTGTAGATTTTATTTTTGTTAAGCAAAACAAGGTTATTTTTACAACTTATTTTAATAAAAAAATCATGACTGGCGGGTATCTTATATTCGATTTAATTGATTTTCAAGCGACTTATTATTACTTGTAGATTATTACCAATATTTTAATGATTCTTTAAAATGAAAACAGATAAATCATTACTTCTGAGAGCAGTAGAACTAGCCAATAAAGGTATTGAGATTGGAGGTGGACCCTTTGGAGCAGTGGTTTCAAAGGATGATAAAATAATTTCTGAGGCATTCAACAGGGTCGTTTTGACAAATGATCCTACTGCTCATGCTGAGATACTTGCAATCAGAGAGGCCGCATCTCTTTTAAAATCACATGAACTGAGGGAATGTACACTTTATTCTTCATGCGAACCTTGTCCGATGTGTCTGGGTGCAATTTACTGGGCAGGCATAAAAAAGGTTGTCTATGCCAGTGACAGAATCGATGCAGAAAAAGCAGGTTTTAGTGATAAGCTGATTTATGAAGAGATTATCCTTAAGCCGGTAAACAGGAAAATTTCATTTCTCAGGTTGGATGATGTGGGAGAAAAAGAGCTCTTCAGAAAATGGGACGAATTCGAAAACAAAATCTCTTATTGATCAGATGGCCTCAGGGAAGAGATTATAAATAGGAAATGAGCTTCAATGTTTTAGAGTGGCAAGCTTAATGAGTTTGTCAAAATTGAGATGAAGTGTAATTGAATTATCCATCCTTTTTAAACAGACATCATAATATGATTCGACACCTAAATATAAACCAAGATAGCTTTCCGGCATTAAGGTCACAAAGATGGCGTTTGTAATTATTTTACGATCAGGGATCACGTACTTTGACCTGGTATCAATAACGCTGCCATATAATGAATTACCATTTGGTGCAAAGAAATTGTGAGATTTCCAGTAATATAAGCCGAAATAAATTGTTTTAAAAGTGTAGTGGAATCTATACCAGGATGCATATCCGTGTGTTATTCCTGAAATAGGTTTACTGGGAAATTCGCCATTAATAAACTGAAGATATTCGATGCCCGCCTGTCCGTATCTCCTATCTGCCACATCGATATTAACTCTCACTCCTGTTGCAAGATTAAAGTAGGTCTCAACATGTTCCGGGAAGTTGCTTATCTGTCCGCCAAAGTGTTTAAACTGCAATTGAACCGGAACCTCAAATTGAAGAAAATCAGCTACAGGATAGGATGTATATTTAAACGATTCGCCTACAGTGAATATCTCTCGTGTTGAGTCGCCTTTAATTATAAAATTCTCCCAGCTAAGCCAGTTATCGTTGAAAATATGATCATTTGATGTTGTCACCTGGAATCCATCTTCAGAATAATTACTATAAAGGCGCTCACTGTTAAAATGTGGATCAAAAAGCTGGTGTCTGTCACTTCCTGAAAGTGAACCGATAGTAAGAGAGGTATGTTCTGTTAAATTCAGAGTAGCAGAGAATATGGGTTTTATCTGTGAAAACTTTGTTAATCCGGCATATTTTAGAAAGTGTGTTCCGGCACGAATAGTAACTTTTTCTGAGGGTGAATAAACTAATTCCGGTTGGAAAAAAAATCCCACCAACGTGTAGCCCTCTATCCAGAGAGATTTGTCAACGAAAGCTGGCAAGCTGGAAATTAACATGAACCTTGATGTCCTGATATCGTTGAAATATTCATTATCCTTAACAAAATTTATATTTTTTATCCTGAGAGTCAGGTCACCGGATTGAGTTTCGGACTCTTCGCTGACTTGCCCTGTTATGTTCAGGCATGTAAATAAAAGTATAAAAAATGTGATAGTCAGATATCTCGTCATGATGAAGGATTTAGGCAAAAGTAGCATTTTTCTCTCAAGTTAAAATGATGTTAAATGGAATTGTAAGTGAGGGCATATAATATTTTTTTGCGTTCTTTGTTTTCTTAATAAATCAAAATAATTCATTTATGGATTCAATTTTGGGTAACTACCGCCGCTGGAATAATATTACCGGTTGGTTCCTGTTTGTCTTTTCGGCTATAGTATACTTATTAACTCTTGAGCCTACTGTAAGTTTTTGGGATTGTGGTGAATTCATTCTTTCGGCCTATAAACTGCAGGTTGGACACCCTCCCGGAGCTCCACTGTTTTTAATGATAGGAAGAATTGCTACTTTTTTTGCAGGAGGAGATACGTCTAAAGTAGCACAAATGGTAAACGCTCTGTCAGCATTGTGCAGCGCATTTGCTATTATGTTCCTTTTCTGGACCATTACTCATCTTGTACGCAAAGTTTTTATTAATGGTAAGACTCTGGAAACAAAACATGTTCCTGCAATCATTGGAAGCGGAATATTGGGTGCTCTTGCATATACTTTCTCAGATACATTCTGGTTCTCCGCGGTTGAGGGTGAGCTATATGCTCTCTCATCGCTGGTTACTGCTCTCGTTTTCTGGGGTATGCTGAAATGGGAGGAAGAGAGCACTCAGAAATATTCAGGAAGATGGATAATACTGATTGCCTACATAATGGGCCTTGGTCTTGGTATTCATCGTCTTAACCTTTTGGTGATTCCTGTCCTTGTTTTTGTATTCTATTTTAAGAAATATGAAGTCACTACAAGGGGAGTGATAAAGACACTTTTATTTTCAGTAATCTTACTTTGGTTAATGGTCTTTGTCCTTTTGCCGGGAGTACCCAAAGTGGCAGGATGGTTTGAGTTGCTTTTTGTTAATATTTTCGGATTACCATATAACAGCGGACTTATGTTCTATATTGTTGTTCTTTTTGGTTTGCTGGCATTTGGTATTAATTACTCATTGAAACATAAGAGAGTAATTCTGAATTATTTATTGACATCTTTAACGGTGATCATGATTGGATATTCATCTTATGCTATGATCATGATAAGATCATCAGCCCGACCTCCAATGAACCAGAATGATCCGTCTGATGTATTTGCCCTCTCATACTATATTAATATGGAGCAATATGGTAGTTCTCCAAAAATATTTGGACACTATTACAGTGCTCCCGTTGTAGATGTTAAGAAAGTTATAACCGGATATAATAAGGTTGATGGCAAGTACAAACCATATTACCGTCCTGAATATAGTTACAGTAAACAGTTTGAAACAATTTTCCCTCGCATGTACAGTGCCGATCCCAACCATGAGAGTGCTTATAATTACTGGGGAAAGGTAGTTGGCAGAAAATATTCCGTTGGTTCCGGTTCAGGTAAGGAGTCAATTGTTTGTCCCACCTTTGGTGAAAACCTCAGGTACTTTTTTCGTTATCAGGTTGGATTTATGTATCTAAGATATTTCATGTGGAATTTTGTAGGAAGACAGAACGATATTCAGGGGAATGGAAACGAAATTCATGGAAACTGGATAAGTGGCATTAAAGTTATTGACGAAGCACGTCTTGGGTCGCTCAATAATATTCCTGATGATCTGAAAAACAACCCTGGTCATAATACATATTATTTTCTGCCACTGCTGATTGGTCTTGCCGGAATGTTCTGGCAATACAAAGCTGATAAAAATGGGTTTTGGCTTGTAATGGCTTTCTTTATAATGACCGGATTCGCGATTATTCTTTACCTAAACCAGTATCCGAATCAGCCCAGGGAGAGGGATTACGCGTATGCAGGCTCTTTTTATGCCTTTGCCATATGGATAGGATTAGGATTTATGTTTGTCTATGAGAAACTTCAGAAACTTATTGGTAGTAAAGGATTATTTGCTATTGCTTTAGTCGCTCTGCTGCCTGCAGTTCCTGTTTTAATGGCTTCACAGAACTGGGATGACCATGACCGCTCAGGTCGTTACACTGCAAGGGATATAGGAGCAAATTACCTTAAATCATGTGCTCCGAACAGTGTTTTATTTACTTATGGTGATAATGATTCATTCCCTGTATGGTATGTACAGGATGTGGAACAGGTGCGGACTGATGTCCGTGTTGCAAACCTGAGTTATATTCAGGCAGGATGGTATATTGCAATGATGAGGCAGAAAGCTTTTAATTCCGATCCGTTACCTCTTTCACTTGGAGCGGATAAGTACATTGATGGTGTTAGAGGCCAGCTGCCGGTCAATAACAGGGTGGACAAACCTGTTGATCTGAAGGAGGTTGTAAATTTTGCTGCCATGGACAATAAGAAATATATGGTGGATATGAGCGGCAGAGGCGATTATCTGAATTATCTGCCAACCAATAAATTTATAATTGATGTTGATTCTGCTAAGGTACTTTCGAATGGAACGGTTAAAGAATATTTTAAAAAGAATTTGGTTTCCCCAATGATTTGGGAATATTCTGAGTCTGATGCTTTCAAAGGGGATCTGGCAATAATGGATCTTCTATCAACCAATAAATGGGAGAGACCTGTTTATTATTCAACAACGGTTCCTTCTGATCAATATAAAGGACTTGAAAAGTTTTTTATCCAGGAAGGCCTTGCTTACAGGGTAGCTCCTGTCGGAACAGATCAGCCTGAATTGGGAGAATTCGGAATGATCGATCCGATAGTGATGTATGATAATCTTATGAATAAATTCTCCTGGGGAAATGCGGAAGACCCAACAGTTTATCTTGATGAGAATAACCGACGTATGTTTAGCAACTTCAGAAGAATTTTTGGAAGCCTTGGTAATGAGTTGCTTCTTCGTGGAGATACTGTAAAAGCTGTGGCGGTTGCCCGTCGTGGACTTGAAATAGTCCCGGCTGAAAAAATGCCAAACGACTTTTTTACTATCGGACTTGCAGAAATACTGATAAGGGCAGGAAAGAAAGAAGAAGGCGAGAAGTTAATAGAGGAGGTTATTGGATACTCAAAAAAATATCTTGATTATATAATCAGTTTAAAAGTGGAAGATCGGTTCGGACTCGAATACCCGACAGGGATCAATATGCAAGGATTACTTGATATTTATAATATGTCGATGAGGCTGAAAATGGATTCTCTTACCGGGATAATTGAACCGGAAATAAACAACTATTACAGTAAGCTATATTCGGTAAAATAAGATCATATGCGGCTTTTCAGGCCTTGCTTATTCGCTGGTTGGTTTTATCCTGATGCAATATTCAGAATGAGGACCAAAGAAAAGCTATTGTGTCTGACTTTCGATGATGGACCTGATCCTGATTCTACACCAAAAATTCTGGAAATTATAAACAGGTACCATATTAATGCACTGTTTTTTTGCAACGGGAGATCTGCTGAAAAATATCCTGATCTGATTAAACAGATAAAAGAAGAAGGCCATTTGGTTGGTAATCATGGCTACAGCCATCTAAATGGATGGAATACTTCATTGAAAAGGTATATTGCTGACATCGAAAATGCAGACTCTTTTACATCTTCCGGTTTGTTCCGACCTCCGTATGGCCGGTTACGGTTAATACAATATTTTAAATTGAGGAGAAAGTATAAGATAGTCTTCTGGGATATTATGCCCTATGATTTTGACAAATCATTTGGAGTTGAAAATTCTTTGAGAATAATTAAAAATAAAATCCGCCCAGGTTCAATAGTTGTCTTACATGATCACCATGAATCCACTGCAATAGAGCTTCTTAACCAATTTATTAACTATGCTTTGGGAGACGGATATAGATTTGTACTTCCCGATTCAAAAACCTATGTTAACACTGAAATGAAAACATTCCTGAGATAATGCCAGGCTAACGATGCAGGTTAATGTTTTTGCTTTATCGATTTTGTTTATCAGAATGAAGTATTACTTTTGAAATGGCTATAAATTTTCTTAATAATGAATATTCTCATTCTGGGCTCAGGCGGCAGGGAGCATGCGCTTACATGGAAACTTGCCCAAAGTAAAAAAGTAAACAGGATCTATATAGGTCCGGGCAATGCCGGCACCTTAAGTTTGGGAACAAACCTGAAGCTGGATCCTGAAAACTTCAATGACGTTAAGAAAGCTGTTATAGAAAATAAGATAGATATAGTTATTGTTGGTCCAGAAGCTCCTCTGGTTGAGGGGATACACGATTTTTTCCTTAACGACAACGTTCTTATTAAGATCCCGGTTATTGGTCCTGATAAATCTGCTGCCCGTCTGGAAGGAAGCAAAGATTTTGCAAAAGCTTTTCTTACGAAACATAATATTCCTACTGCTGTTTACAATAGTTTTGACAAGTCATCGATGAAGGAGGCTACTGATTTCCTGAAGAAACTTAGTCCTCCGTATGTTATTAAAGCAGATGGCCTTGCTGCCGGGAAAGGGGTGCTTATTATTGATGATATTCATGAAGCAGAGAGAGAGATAGAGGCGATTCTTAATGGTAAGTTTGGTGAAGCTGGAAATAAAGTTGTTGTTGAGCAGTTTCTTAAGGGGATAGAGTTATCAGTATTTATTATTACGGATGGTATCTCTTATAAGCTATTACCGGAAGCGAAGGATTATAAGAGAATTGGGGAGGGTGATACTGGATTGAATACCGGTGGAATGGGTGCAGTTTCCCCAGTCTCGTTTGCTGATCATATCTTTATGGATAAGGTAAAAAAATGCATTATTGATCCGACTATGAAGGGATTAACAGATGACGGAATTGTATATAAGGGCTTCATTTTCTTCGGGCTGATAAATGTTGAAGGTGATCCTTTTGTAATCGAATATAATGCCCGTCTGGGAGACCCGGAATCTGAAGTAATTATACCAAGAATAAAATCAGACCTGTTCGACTTGATTGAAGGAGTTGCAAAGGGAGATCTGTCGGAGAGAATTATTGAGACTGATGAAAGATTTGTTTCTACGGTAATGCTTGTTTCAGGTGGGTATCCGGGTAGTTATAAGAAAGGGAAAGTCATTAATGGATTAGACTTAACGAAGGAGAGCGTTATCTTTCATGCCGGTACAAAAAGAGAAGAGGACGGTGTTATTACTTCAGGAGGACGTGTTCTTGCAGTCAGTTCGTGGGGAGCTACAATGGCTGAGGCTTTGGAGATATCATATAGAAATGCAGGTTTGGTAAACTTCGAAGGCATATACTATAGAACAGATATAGGATTTGATTTATAAGATAAATGCTTTTAAAACAATTCAAGGGAAACGCTACGGGTACAATATTGCTGATTATTGTTACTCTTTTGTTGGTATGGGCAAGCGCATTTATTAAGCTTCAGAGTCACTTCTCTTTATACTTTGATCTGGATCCGATGCCTTTGTATGGCATACTTTCATCTTTAGTCGGTACTCATCCGCTTCCGGGGATATTTTTCACTTTAGCCCTGGTTTCTCTGATGGCTTTTTCAATGGTAAATCTTAATACTACTCTCTTTTTTATAAATCAGAGGACTCTTCTTCCGGCCGTGATATACATTTTGTTAAGCGGGCTTTTTCCGCAATATCAACTGATGAATCCGGCTATTTTTGGTGCTATGTTCCTGATGCTGGCAATCAGAAGGATAATGGATTCGTACCGTGTTCCCGGGATAGCATATAACTTTTTCGATGCAGGGATTTTTATTGGTATTGGCAGTCTTTTTTATGCTGATCTTATATGGTTTGGATTACTGGTAATTATAGGGATGTTATTACTCAGGACAGGGAACATTAAAGAGATATTTATTGCCGTAATTGGTATTGCAACACCATTTATTCTGACATTTGGAATTTATTATGTATTGGGGAGGGATGTAGAAAATTTATGGTCAATTATTGGATATAACCTTTTTGGCAGACCTGACAGTTATGTCTTTACTCCTTTAACTATTGTAGCAATTTCAATAATCGGTCTGATCACACTTGTGAGTATGGTTCATTTGCTCATGTTGATGAATACGAAAAAGATAAAATCGCGTAAAACCTTTTTCCTGTTCTTATGGTTATTTCTGATATCAGTAGTTGTCTACATTGTTCTGCCTACAGTTTCAGTAGAAATTATATGGATAATAGGAATCCCTGTCAGTTATTTTCTGGCACATTATTTTGTGTTTATTAAGAAAAAATTGATTCCTGAGATCTTTTTCAGTGTACTGTATATTCTAATTCTGGTAGTACAGATATGGTACCTGAAATGAGGCGATTGATTATTTTATCATTGAAACAACTCCGACACCAGATCCCTGCTGACCATTAATGAAATCATAATTGAGTTGATATATCCCGCTCTTATTGCAAGTAAAGTCAATGTAAGGATATGTTTTTCCGGTTTTTGTATCAAATGACGAAAAAATGACCTTATTGGCAGCGTCTTTAACACTAAGAATAAGTTGGCCCTTTGAGTCCTCACTATTGCACATTGTGAAACGGTATTTGGTATTTTTCCAGAGCGACATATTTGCTTTGTATCTGAGATCGTTTTGAGAAACAGTCTTCCCAAGTTGAATCCTGAAATCTTTTAGATATTTAGCATCAGCACCAGCGTTTATGACACAGTTACTTACAAAGGAATCTGATGTCTGCCCGAATGAGAGGCAGCAGATTGTAAGTAAAAACGATATAGCTAGAATAAGTTTTTTCATACTAATTGTTTGAAATTAGCCTGTTCCTGATATTTTTGTTAATCTCAATAATTCCTGCAAGTTGTTCGTTCGACATTTCAACTACACTTGTTTCAGTTTGAGTAATGACCAGAGCTCCATCTTTTTCAACGCTGATAGGATCGCCCAGAGTATAAGTTATTTTTACATCCCTGTATTTATTTTTAATGCTCAGAAGATCTTTGCACAGGTTTGTGTATTCTGAATCGCGGTTACAGTAAGGGCTGATAAGCAGCAGCAGATCATTAAGAATTATCTTTTGTTCACCAATCCTGTCAATAAGCATAGTGTCAGGATGTTGGCTGACGACCTGAGTTGCAAGATACTGGCCTTCTATCCAGACGCCAATAATCATAAGTGCGGATAATTGTCCCCGTTCATTTTCTCTAAGATAGTTATCGATCTGAGTATATGAGTCAATTGAAATGAATAGGAGTGAGTCAAGGTTTGATCTGTTCTGTGATAATCTTTTAATTGATTCAAAATCAAAAAACTGACCAACATTAATATCTTCAGCTAGCTTCCTGATTGAAGAAAGGACATCCAGTGAAGAACCGGTTTTCTCATACATATTAAGATAACCCAGATCAGCTCCAAGAATTCCCAGTTTAAGGGCTTTATCAAAACTTGTACTTTGCTTATTAGCATCTATTGATGAAGCAACATAGTTTTGTGAAAAAGGAATCTCTAACAGCTGAAGTAGATTTGCAATTTCAACGGGAGATGAAATATTCCTTGAAATATCAGCTATCGCTTCGGGACTTAATTTTTCGGCTTCAGATACAGGAATTGAATCAGCCTCGGGAAATACAAAATCACCTGCATTGCTTGTTGAGTTCCTACATGAGGAACAAACAAACACCATTACAAAACATAAGAATAATCGTCCTTTCATTCAGGATTTATCTATAGATTAATACAAAAATACAAAAAAACAGTTTAACAATACATTAATTACTTATTTTCGGAATTTAAAATTTTCAAAAAACTTGACTATTCTACCTCCCAATTCATAATAAAGCATCAGAAATAGCAGTACAGTGCTTAACAGGACTAATGATATATTGAAAACAAAAGTGTCTGTTTTTAACCCAAAAATATATTTTGCAGGGGCATAAAAATGGGTTCTGAAATCAAGAAACCCTCTCTTATCAGGATCAAGGAATATTGGATCGGTATTCTGGACGAGGGAGTTATTGTAAACAAGGATTTTTTTACGTTCATAAGGTTTTGTAACAATTTCCAGAAGTTTATAATTATAATAGTCATTTTCTTGTTTCTTGAGCATTATATCATTTAGGTTGTAAAATCTGTCTCTTGTGTCACCTGCTGAATTTGAGATTCTACTGAATTCTTTATCCATTTTGTCGAGGTACTTTATTAGAGAATCGGCAATCCCGGGATTAAAATCATCGGGGTTAATATCGTCGAGGTAATTAAATTCGGGTATGTCATTTGTCCTGGCCATTTTCCCCAATTCGTTTTTAAGAAGCAAAAGTTTGGTAAATTGCCGGTTTGAGTTCCTTATAAGTCCAACTTCTCTATTGCCGATATTATTTGGATTACTCCTGTATTCGAAGAGAGAAGTCTCAAGGGCCTCACGTAATACTTTAATTCTGTGGATCTTATTGAACTCTGCTTTGCTAATCTTCTTTTGAAGCTGGTAATATGTTTCGCCATTTTTACTGTATGGTTGTTTACTGTAATTATTGTCTTTAAATTGTGTTACAATTAATGCTTCGTAAGTCCATCTTGTAGGCATTAATTCAGCTATCAGAGGTACTTTATCCACATTTCCGATTTGTCGGTTTAGCTTATCAAAGGAAAACATAGCTCCGCTAAGGACCATCATTGGAATAATCAACAAAGGAATTACAATGTATATAGTAATAGCAGAATTAAATGAAGCTGATATATTTAACCCAAGCATATTGGCACAAAAGGAAGTTGTAAATAATGCAAGCCAGTAATTGAAATACATTCCCTTTATTCCTAGAATCGGATTCGCAATAACCACAAAAAGGAGTGTTTGCAAAGATGAAATAATTATCAGAATTGCTACTTTTGAAAAGAGATAACTGGTTCGGTTTAGGTTAAGAAAATGCTCCCTTTTAAGAATTTTTCTATCCCTGAATATCTCTTCGGCACTAATAGTCAATCCAAGAAAGAGAGCAACTATAAGACTCATAAAAATATAGATAGGGATATTCTCATTTTCCGCAAAAATGTAGATATCAGAGTCTGGGTCCGGGATATATCTGATTATAAAGGAAAGAACAAATCCCAAAATGGGTGCTTCCAGCAGAGTGAGCAGAACATATTGTTTATTAGCGATTTTGCTTTTTAAATCTCGTGAAAAATAAATTAGGAACTGTTTAAAAGTGCCTGGCTGCTGAAGATTTTTATAAGGAGGTTCTGTTATTTCAGAAACCCTTGTAAATGGATGTTTTGAATTATAAGAATTTGCCCATTCATAAGGTTTAACTTTTCGTTTTTCAGTATATTTTCCAAATTCATCAACAACCTGAGTTTCGATAATGTTAAATATTGTCTCCGGATTAACATTTCCACAGGAGGGGCACTCTCCCATAGTTGAATTGATCTGTGCATCAAGAGTTTTAAAATATATTACAGAATCGACAGGGTTGCCAAAAAATGTCAAACATCCGCCCTGATCAAGGATAATCACCTTGTCAAACATCTTGAAAATTTCAGAGGATGGCTGGTGAATGACTGTAAATATCAGTTTTCCTTTTAAAGTAAGATCGCGTAGAAGATCCATAAGGTTTTCAGAATCTCTCGATGAGAGGCCTGAGGTAGGCTCATCAAGAAACAGGACCAACGGCTCTCTGATAAGTTCCAGAGCAATATTCAACCGTTTCCTTTGTCCTCCGCTAATTACTTTGTTAAGGGGTGATCCAACTTTAAGATCTCTCTTATCGAGTAAACCCAGATTAGAAAGAGTGTGATCAACCAGTGCAGTAATCTCTGTCTTTGTTATATCCTTGAAGCATTGGCAGGCAGCGAAATAGAGGTTTTCAAAAACAGTCAGATCTTCTATTAACAGATCATCCTGCGGTACATAACCAAAGACTCCTTCAAGCGCCTTAGTATCGTTAAACACGTCTAACCCGTTAATTATAACATTTCCTGAAGTTGGTTTCTGAATCCCACTCATCAGATTTAGCAGAGTAGTTTTTCCCGAACCACTTGCACCCAGAATTCCAATAAGCTTCCCCTCTTCAATTGAAAAGCTTACATTGTCAACTGCGTTATGACCCTCACTGAAACTAAATGTGAGGTTTTCAACAGAGAATGAAATCTTATGAATAATTATATCTGAAAGAAAACTGGAGCTGATGTCACTATAATAAATTGCATGTCCCTGTTGTGATTTTACTGAACTTCCTTTTGCGAAAGTATAGACAGTACCTGACCTGATTGGAAGTCCATTAAGATACAACTGGTCATTTGAAATATACTTGATGAAGTAAAGGTCAACACTTGCAACTCTTAATATAATTATTTTAGTGTCACGGTAGCCTGACAGCATCCTTTTACATAAATCGCACTTTTCATCTTCAGGGCTAAGAACCAGTATTGCAGGGTTATTGAGATTCTCTGTATTGTCATTTTTAACAAACTGCTCAGTAGCAGCAAATTCATCAGAAGATATTTTAAAAACTTCAGCAACAGTATTAATAATGTTCATCCTCTGAAGTGTGAACTGGCGGTCAGCATTAACCAGTTCATAAAGTCGCATTAGAACAACAACTTTTTGCTCCTGGTTAAGTGTGCGGTTGATCTTTTTACATATACCAAGAATTTTAACTGAGTCTTTGACGGAGGGAGCTAATGGGATCTTTACAGAAGATCTTTCCATAAGAGGCCCGGCATGCTCATTAAAAAGAGACAAGTACTCATCTACGGCTTCTTTTGTCAATTGTTTGTTGAGAAAGTCAGAAACATACTCACGCTCATTAATAAGTATCCCGCCATCCTGTTTGACGATCAGCGCGAATAATTCCATTAATGCCTTTAGGATCTCCTCACTCATAATTTAGCTTCGAACCAATGAATTCTGAAAAACCGAAGGTAGAAAAAAACTATCTCTTTTTAATGATTGGCTTAACAAATTTTCTGTCAATCCATCCGGGAACAAGAAGAGCGCCGACAATAAGATAAGGATAATAGCTGATTATTCTCCAGATAATGGCTATTGCCAGAGCAATGCTACCTGCAATAAGCGGATCGGAAGGTATCTGATCTGAAATATAGCGCCCAAGGATAAGTTCGGCAAATCCTGATCCTCCCGGAGAGGGACTTATTATCATCATCACCCAGGTTGCAAGTTGCCTTGCGAAAATCAGAAAATGGTTGTTAATACTAAAAAAGGCAACAATAATTGCATTTGCTACCCAATACCTGGCTGTCCATGAAAAAATTGTAGTTGCCATAGCTTTCAGCCAGAATGAAAATGGTTTTTTTTTCAATTCATGGGAGCTTTTGATAATATCATTTCCTGCTTTTTCTGCTGATTTTTTCCATTTTCTTATTCCAGGAAAGCTGAAGATTTTATTAATTAATTTACTTATACCTTCCGGATTAAAGAAAAGACCATAACCAACAAGAATTACCCATAAAAAAATTATACTGTATCCAATAGCAGCAAAAAGAGTCAGTTCATTGAGAAATGAGATTCCTGTTCCCTGAAGAGATGTTGTGAAAAGTGCATCTTTGCCTACAATAAGAAGGAGTAAAGGAAGCATGATCACAAAATATAGTTCGTCAAGAAATGAGGTCGCTAAAACCACTGCAGTACTTTTACCTACAGAGATTCCTTCTTTATGGAGGAAAACAACAGCAACAGCTGTGCCACCAATGGTTGAAGGTGAAATGGCAGAGGTGAATTCCCAAAGCATTATTACTCTGAAAGCCTGTCGCCAGGTAAGATCCTTGTCAGATAAGATGCGGATTCTTATAATATAACCCAGATCCCTGCCAACCATACATAGCCAGGCAATTAAGAGCCAGAAAGCCGATTTCCATGTAAAGATCAGCTTACTGAGAACATCAGTATTTATCTCTTTAGAAATAAACCATCCTATAACAGCCAATCCAAGCAAAACCGGTAAAATAATTTTACTGGGTCTGAGCTTATTTACTAAATTATAATGGCTTTGAGTGGTCATTCAGGCAAAAATACTCAATTAGCTGAGAATTATGTCTTAGCTCTCAATATTATCATAATTTATAGAGATTTTAAATTCTATTGTACTAATAGTTATGAAAGATAGGGGGAAATATGCCCGTCATTTTTTCCTTTTTTGTCTCACATTTTTTAATCAACTTTATGTTTTGGTCAGTCATGATAAACTGGTAGAGCAGGCGAAGTTGTTGGCTGAGGAGCTGGTTTAATGCTATAAACCATTGACAACGTGAATAAATATATTAATTTTAGTCAAAAATGTTTACTAATTGAAAAATCTACTATACATTTGTAATAATAATACCTGCCACGCTTCCCATTTGAACAGCGCACCCGGGCGGGTTTTTGCTTTTTATGAGTCTTGAGGTAACCAGCTTTGGTCTATTATCTCAGATATTCCAAAATTTAAAGAAGGGGCCTAAGAAAATAGCAGTAGCGAAACATTTTGGTCTTAATGACTTAAGCATACTTGAAAACTGGATGCACTGTTTCAGCAATATCCGCAATATTTGTGCCCATCATAGCCGGCTATGGAATAGGAGGCTCACTACTCATATTAAATTGCCTTCCAGACCAACTTACATATTTATAAATAATATAAGGATCTACCCTTACAAAGTTTATGCAACTTTATGTTGCATGCAATATATTCTCAGTATTGTAAATACCAGTTATGGCTTTAAAAATGAACTTAAAGAATTAATGAATGAATGTCCTCTTGCGCAGGAGAAAGAAATGGGATTTCCTAATAACTGGTACGATGAGAAATTATGGCAATGGGTTTTATTATTAAGGGGTATGTTTTTTCTCTCTATCTTAACCTGTTAACCGTTGATAAACCCTCTACTTATACTGACATAACCAGCTCCTATGAAAACTGGATAAAGGTTGGGTTTGCTCTTTGCGCCACAAAAGTGCCTGCAATTACCACAAAAAAACTTGATTTTGGACTGATTTTTCTGCTATTTTATAGAAACCCCTGCAAGTTGGGTTAATTCTATCGCATATTACAAAATGTCATGGAAAACCTGTGACCTTGCAGACTTATAATAGTTTTGTAATTAAAGGGATAAAAAAGTAGGAACCGATGCAAATTAATGGCAGACTGAACTTCTGTAATGCGATCTTTATGGAACTAATAATATAATTTCTCCGTTTGAAAATATTGATCAAACTTTTCTTTGTAATCTTCATAATGATTAGATTAATTTTTTCGCTTGCAACATTGCGATGGACCTTCAATAATTTAAAGGAATATTTAATTTACGGTCCAATATTACATTATAAAATGTGGTGGAGTAATCGGATATACCCTAATGTATTCAGCAGCGTTCTCCAAAGAGTTAAAATCAGCTATATGCAGCTTTGTAAGACCTGTTGCTGGTGTTTCATCATATCCATGGGGAGTACCATTGACTAAGAAGATTCCATATTTTAACATGATCATTATGGTGTATTTGTTAATATTAATAAAGATACTAAAATTACTAATAGTTTATGACCAGCCATCTGGGATTCCTCAAACTCCAGGCAATAGTTATCAGAGTGTGTAAATTAAGTAATCCTAAAATCTAAGAAAACTTGCCTTTGCATCAAAAATAGACTTTTTTGTCTCACATTTTTTAATCAACTTTAGGTTTTTGTCTTCAATATAACATCTAAATGAAAAACTTCTCTCAAACAACCAACTTTATCTGGTCTGTAGCTGACCTGTTACGTGGCGATTATAAACAGAGTGACTATGGTAAGGTAATACTCTCTATGACCATCATAAGAAGATTGGATTGTGTTTTGATTGATACCAAAAAGAAGGTACTTGATCAGATGCCCAGGGTACAGGCCATGAACGTGCAAAACACTGATCCTATACTTAATAACATAACCGGATATAACTTTCACAACCACTCGAAATATGATTTTGATACTCTGATTGCTGACCCGGAGAACATTGCAGCCAATTTCCGTAATTACATTAATGGGTTTAGTGAAAGTGCACGTGATATACTTGACAACTTCAATTTCGAAGTACAGATAAATAAACTTGATGAAGCCAACCTGCTGTTTATGGTAGTTAAAAGGTTTCAGGAGGTTAATCTCCACCCCGGTAAGATAGACAACACCCATATGGGTTACATATACGAAGAGCTGATCCGTAAATTCTCAGAACTATCTAATGAAACAGCCGGAGAACACTTCACTCCAAGGGAGGTGATCCGGCTAATGGTAAACCTGATATTTTTGAATGACCACGACATACTGACCAAAAAGGGTATTGTGAAGACCCTGTATGATGTCTGTGGAGGAACGGGAGGCATGCTTTCAGTTGCTGAAGAGTATCTGAATGAACTGAATCCCGATGCCAGGTTAGAGGTATTTGGTCAGGAGCTTAATCCCGAATCATACGCCACCTGCAAGTCTGACATGTTGATAAAAGGGCAAAAGGCTGATAATATTAAGTTAGGTAATAGTCTGTCTAACGACCGGTTTTCAGGACAACAATTTGATTATATGTTAACCAATCCTCCATTCGGGGTTGAGTGGAAGAAGGTTGCAAAAGAGGTAAAGGATGAACATGAGAAGTCGGGGTTTGGAGGAAGGTTCGGAGCAGGATTGCCGCGCATCAGTGATGGCTCATTGCTGTTTCTTATGCATCTTATCTCCAAGATGAAGCAGAATGGCTCTGCCGGATCTCGCATTGGTATAGTACTTAATGGTTCTCCCTTGTTCACTGGTGGTGCAGGAAGTGGCGAGAGCAATATCCGCAAGTGGATAATTGAGAATGACATGCTGGAAGCCATTATAGCCTTACCTGACCAGCTTTTTTATAACACCGGTATCTCTACTTACCTGTGGTTTGTAACTAACAGAAAAGCAAAGGAGCGTAAAGGGAAGGTGCAGTTGATCAATGCTGTCTCCATGTTTGAAAAGATGAGTAAATCGCTGGGTAATAAACGTAACATCATTTCGGCTGCACAGATTGAGGATATTACCAGGATATATGGTGAATTCACTGAAAGCAAGTATTGCAAGATCTTCGATAATGAGGAGTTTGGCTATACCCGTATAACTGTTGAAAGACCATTGATAGGAAAAGGGAAAGTGGTTAAAGACAATCAGGGTAATCCAAAACCCGATCCCTCGTTGCGAGACAATGAAGATGTTCCATTAAAGGGCAATATTGAAGAATATTTCAGGCGCGAGGTACTTCCGCATGTGCCTGACGCCTGGATCGATCATAGCAAAAGTAAAGTTGGGTATGAAATAAATTTTAACCGTTACTTCTATGAATACAAGCCACTCAGGTCACTTGATGAGATAAGGGCAGATATTTTAAAACTGGAGGAAGAGACCAGCGGGATGATTGAAAAAGTACTGGAGGATTGAGATGAAAAAGTATTCTGAATATAAAGACTCTGGGATATTGTGGATTGGTCGCATTCCTTCCCATTGGGATATATCAAGTGTTGGAAGAAATAGTTTTCTTGGAAGAGGTAGGGTAATAAGTTCGATTGAGATTGAAAAATATCTCGGTAAATTTCCTGTATATAGTTCACAAACTGAGGACTTTGGAATATTGGGATTTATAAATACCTATGATTTTGAGGGTGATTATGTTACATGGACAACTGATGGAGCTAACGCTGGTAGAGTTTTTTTCCGAACTGGTAAATTTAATTGCACAAATGTTTGTGGAACTCTTCAACCCAAGGATAAAAATAAGGTAAATCTAAAATATCTTCCATATCTCTTAAATTTAGGCACCCAATTCTATGTTCGGCAGGATATAAATCCAAAATTGATGAATGGTATGATGGCAAAAATACCATTGATCATTCCGCTTTTATCTGAACAAACCGCCATTGCCAACTTCCTCGATCACAAAACCCGGCAAATTGACGACTTGATTGCCAAAAAAGAACGTCTGATCGAACTGCTGAAAGAAGAACGCATTGCCATCATCAACCAGGCCGTGACTAAAGGCCTTGACCCCACTGTGCCAATGAAAGATTCCGGGATTGAGTGGCTGGGGGAGATACCTGAGAATTGGGAGGTGAAGAAAATAAAACATATTGGTAAAATTATCAATGGATTTGCTTTTAAGAGTACTGAGTTTAAGGAAAGGGGAATAAGGGTAGTTAAAATAACAAATATCCAGACAATGCATATGGATTGGTCTGATGAATCATACATTGATCCACATTACTATGATGAACTTCCACAATATAGAATTCACAATGGCGACCTTGTATTCGCTCTTACTCGACCTATAATATCCACAGGCATTGAAGCATCAATTTTTAATTCAGATGAAGAATGTTTACTAAATCAAAGAAATGCTTTACTTAAACCATCAGAACATGTTACAATGCAATGGTTGTACTTCATTATAATTGATAAATTATTTACCCAGGACTTTGATCGAGCAATTGATAAAACTGGCCAACAACCAAATATATCATCCATTGACATTGGAGAATTGAAAATCCCTATTCCAAATAATAAAGAACAAGCTGAAACTACCTTCTTTTTGAATGCCGAAATTACAAAGATCAATAATCTAACAACTAGATATGAAGAGGAAATTTCATTATTAAAAGAATACAAAACTTCCCTCATCAACGAAGCTGTAACCGGCAAAATTGATGTTCGTGATTATCAAATAAACCATGGCACAAACTAATATCCATACCGAAACTACCTTCGAAAAAGATATTGTTGATCTTCTTACCTCAACAGGCAATTATCAACAGGGACTCGCTGTCGATGTGGAACGGGAGACAGGGCATGCCCATACTCTCATTCGGAAGTTTATAACATCCTCACAACCCAGAGAGTGGGAAAAATTCGTTACTATTCATCAGGATCAGGCAAAAAGCAAATTTCTTTACCGCCTGAATAAAGAGATAGAATCGCGGGGTCTGCTTGAAGTGATCCGGCATGGGTTCACTACCCATGGTGTGAAATTTAAAATGGCATACTTTAAGCCGGAATCGGGATTAAACCCCGAGGCCATTGAACAATACAGACAGAACATTCTAACTGTCACCCGCCAGGTAAAATATGACCGGCATAATGAGAACAGTGTCGATCTGCTGATATCCCTCAATGGTCTGAGCATAATAACCGTTGAACTAAAAAATGCTTTCACCGGACAGACAACAGCCAATGCAGAAAGGCAGTATATGTTTGACAGGGATGCAAAGGAACCTTTGTTCCACTTCAACGGGGGCTCCCTGGTGCACTTTGCTGTCGATGCAGATACAGTGAGCATGACAACAAGAGTTAATGGTAGGAAAACCTACTACCTGCCATTTAACAAGGGTTATAATAATGGTGCCGGTAACCCACCCAATCCACAGGGAAGAAGAACAGATTACTTATGGACCGGGGTGCTTGGAAAAGATAGTCTGATGGAGATAATCGGCAAATTCATTCATCTTGAGATAAATAAGGATGGTAAGCAGGATAAGCTGATTTTTCCCCGCTACCATCAGATGGATGTTGTCAGGAGTATGATTGCCGATGCAAGGAAAAGCAGGGCCGGGAAGAATTATCTTGTTCAGCATAGTGCCGGTAGCGGTAAATCAAACAGCATAGCATGGCTGTCGTACCGTCTGGCAAGTTTACATGATAACACAGATAACAGGATCTTTGATTCAGTAGTAGTAGTTACCGACCGAAGAGTACTGGACAACCAGCTTCAGAATACAATTTACCAGTTCGAACATAAGCAGGGCGTTGTTAAGAGGATAGATAAAGATTCAAAACAGTTAACCGAGGCACTTGAAAAGGGGACAAATATCATAATTACAACCCTGCAAAAATTTCCATACGTCCTTGAACAGATTGGAGAGTTACCCAAACGAAAATATGCAGTGATAGTCGATGAGGCTCATTCTTCACAGGGAGGCGAGGCAGCCAAAAAGCTGAAAGAGGTATTATCTGCTGCTGATCTTGATGAGGCAGTTGAGGCTGACCGCACCGGCGATGAAGATTATGAAGATGAGATCAGGAAATCAATGATGGCTCGTGGTGAACAATCCAACCTTTCCTTCTTTGCATTCACCGCTACTCCTAAATTTAAAACCCTCGAAGTGTTTGGGGTAAAGGATACACCCAATGCAAAACCACGGCCCTTTCATCTCTATTCCATGAAACAGGCCATTCAGGAGGGGTTTATCCTTGATGTGCTGAAGAATTACACCTCATACAAGACCTTCTTCAAGTTATCCAAGGCCATTGAGGATGATCCGGAGGTGAATAAGAAGAGAGCTGCCACTGCCATTGCACGGTTTGTAACACTTCACCCACATAATCTGGCACAGAAGACCGAAGTGATGGTTGAGCATTTCAGAAGAGTAGTATCAAAGAAGATTGGAGGCAGGGCAAAAGCTATGGTTGTAACCGGATCACGGCTTCATGCAGTACGTTACAAGCATGAAATTGATCGCTACATAAAGGAGAAGGGTTATACAGGGATCAGTACACTTGTCGCATTCTCAGGGACAGTAAGAGATATGGGATTTGAATATACCGAGCCGCAGATGACCGGATTTCCTGAAAAACAGTTACCGGAGATGTTCTCCAAAGATGATTACCAGGTGCTTATCGTTGCGGATAAGTATCAGACCGGATTCGACCAGCCTCTGCTTCACACTATGTATGTGGATAAAAAATTATCAGGTGTAAGGGCAGTGCAAACACTTTCCCGGTTAAACCGTACCCATCCGGGTAAGACAGATACCTTCGTACTCGATTTTGTAAATAATGAAGATGAGATGCGTGAGTCATTCCAGCCATACTATGAATTAACAACAGTAAAAGAAAACACAGATCCCGATCACCTGTACGATTTAAAAAACCAGATTGAAGCTGCAAATATTATATGGGAGACCGAAGTAGAACAGTTGAACAAGGTCTATTTTACCAGGAAGGAGAACCTGACTCCGGCAGATCATGCAAGATTAAATGCATTTATTGATCCTGCTGTTGACAGGTACAGGAGCCTGGCCACTCAGGAGGAGAAAGAGAACTTCAAACATGGATTGGTGTCGTTTACAAGGTTGTATTCATTTTTAAGTCAGATCATGCCCTTTTACGACTTGGAGTTAGAGAAGCTTTATATCTATGTCAGGTTCCTGAATAAGAAGCTTCCAAAGGAAATAACAGATCCTTTCCATTTGGGCGATGAAGTTGATTTGAAATACTACCGTCTTCAGCTTATGAAAGATCGTATCCAGGTTGCCCTTGAAGATCAGGCGGAGTATGGCCTTGATGGTATCAAAGATGCTGGTGTCAGAAGCGATAAGGAAGAGAAGGCTCTTTTATCTGAAATTATTGAGATTCTAAATGACAGATTCGGATTGAACCTGACAGATGGAGATAAACTTTACTTTGACCAGATTGAAGAAGAATTGGTCAGTCACGATAAACTGGTAGAGCAAGCCAAGGGTAACACGATTGAAAACTTTAGATATGGATTTGATGAGGTCTTCATTAACACCCTGATAAAACGCATGGACCAGAACCAGGAACTCTTTACAAAGATGATGGATGACGAAGAATTTTCACGGGCAGTAAAGAAGATATTATTAGCTAAGGTTTACAGGAGGCTAAGGGAGGCAGTTTAGATGTGGATATGGGGGACATGCTGATATAGAAATCATTGATTATGCAATGGCCATCCTGGGAGATAACGTTCTGAGAACCATAGCCAGGGAGTTACTTCAGAGCATCCGGAACAGTACCAGCATCGATTTGACCATCAAAGAGAGTGTTCATGTTACGTTGAGGCGAAACACAAGGCGAATACTCCGCAAGTATGGTTATCCTCCAGATATGCAGAAAAAGACATTCAGACTGTAATAGAGCAGGCTAAATTGTTGGCAGAGGAGTTGGGTTACTAATATTATTCTTCAGAAGATATTCAAATAATGAAATTTGAATCAAATAAAAAGATAACCGAAGGACAATGAAGAATTGACCAATTATAGAACAAACAAAAAAATATCTGAGAGTTAATTATTAAATCAATTTCAACATTTCATTTATTCCATCTCGTAGATCTTGGCAACTATTATAAATTCGGTGTAAGTCCAAATTATCAAGTAAATTATCGACTCGCCTTCCTTTCAAATATACTCCTGTTTTCCGAGTTGGACACCCTTTTTAGCAAATAGCAGTAACAGCATCTAGTATTTTCTGCTGAGCGTCATTGTTTTTCAGGTGGATTATTTGAGACTGGTTCTCCCCGATGAGCATATTTAC
>Ga0307376_10000664_pt1 | contig 42114 bp, 35 predicted proteins | sample TR2MG_FD_202536 | JGI IMG/M metagenome (GOLD analysis project Ga0307376, IMG submission 202536) | Soil microbial communities from Risofladan, Vaasa, Finland - TR-2 | ecosystem: Environmental > Terrestrial > Soil > Coastal area > Acid sulfate soil | place: Finland: Risofladan, Vaasa | collected...
TCTGCAACACCTGCTAAACCTATTGTTTTAGTTGCTAATGTAGTTGTACCTACCTGAACAGGTGTAGTAAATCCAGTACATATAGAATTTCCTATATTATCAGTTATTTTTAATGAATAAGATGAGCCGGGAAATAGATTTCCTATGATATTACACGAATTACATGTAGTACCCGAATAATCAATAGCCTTTTGTTGTATAAGAGAAGTACCACAATATAATTGTGCTATAAATGGTTCTGAACTTCCGCTTATTTTAAATCTAATATCTCCCATATTATATATTCATTTTAAATAATAGTAACTGATTTAGTTACAGTATACATTATAATATTATTATATCTTTCTCTAATATCTATTTTATAACTACCAGTTCCATTCACATATAGTTTTTTCGCAATACCAGTATTACTACCAGTAATCCAATTTGTTGCAACACTTGTTGCTGGATATATACTCATTTCAATTTGACCTACAACTGGATTAACTGACGGTATTATTGTTACTAAATAATTACTTACATTAATATATGTACCACCAGTATCACTATTTTGAGATGTACTAAAAGTTGCCTTAAGTGGATTACCTGCTGCAACATAGTCTTTAGATACCATAAACGTAAATGTGCTACCACTATCTTTAACATATATTGTATATGGCGACATAAATGCCATAGTTCTTAACTGAACTCTATCTCCTAAAATACTGAATGCATCCCAATCACTTGGTGCTGGTAATATTCCATATGGTTTGACGACTGCATACGTTGTTCCATAATATAAACCAATATCACTTTTATAAATCGTTACTTGTGTTGGATTAATTTGTGTTAGTACAAAATTTGGATTTAATCCACTTGCAGTAGTTTTTATACCTGAGAATGCCAAGATACTTGAAGGTGGTGTTAATGTCTCTGAATCTGTAGCAACAGGAGTATTCATTGTACCTAAGTCATAGATATTAACGGTATATGTATTAGCACTTAAATTATATATTGTAGTATTTCCAGTAATTTTACTAGAGAATACTGTAGTATCACCTGAATTTAGTACTTCAAGTAACATATTATTTACATCGGAATAACCTTGAATATTTGAAATAATTAATTTACCATCATTTCCATTAATAATTGTTGATGATATTCCACTTAACATAAATGTAATTAAATTACCTTGACAACCTACTATAACGTTATCGTTAATACCTACATTATAATTTGGAAGAGTCCATGACCTATTTGATTTATATGACATTGCAAATAATAATTCTTGGTCTTCAATAACAAATATTTTTAAATCAATAAATACTTTACCAACAATATTTCCTTGTAAATCAGCTAAATCATAATAGTTCGTATTTAATGAAGTAGTCACATTACTATCACCATCCACTACAGTATTATCGGTATTTATCGTTTTACTAGGTGTTAGTTTTACACTACCATATGCTTTAAATTTAGCACCCATAGTTTTTGTAGGTGACTTATGCCACATTATTGTCGGTAATTCTAAAGTAGGTGTATTCTGATATAATTCTTCAGCATAAGTATTTGACGGTGACGAATTTGTATAATGAATTACACCGAGTTTTTTTATTGTAGCCGCTTGATTTTGAATATATGAAACGAAACCACCGTATGTTTTACTTTTATACTGACGATAACTTCTATCTGCTTCCTGAATGCCGATAATATTATCGGTATAAATGATAGACATATTCCAAAATGGAAATGTTACTGTAGGGCACTGACAATTTTGTAGAAATGCAATAACTGCTTCATCGACATAATCGGTTGAATAATCATTAAATATTGATGTACCTGTATAATTAATATAATTATAATAAATTAACGCACCTGCAAGAATATTACTACTTCCACCTGTTAAATTAGTAAAATCGGGTAAATTTCTATCTACATTAATTACCAGATTATTTGCTCCGAGTGATGTACCAGTATTTTTACTTTGAATTTTATAAATTAAATAAGGACTGGGATAATTTGCATCTACAGTATAACCAGTTGTACTTATACCAAAAGGATTCGTCCATTTAACTAATAATAAATCACCGACTTCCGGCTCATTAACATTTGCAATATATGTGGGTGCTTGGACTAGTTTAAGTCTTGTCCCACCAGTCACTCCAGATATTATAACCATAGCATCGGGTTGCTTAACATGGTCACTATCGGTAATAAACGATGTTGAATTACTTGAAATATTGAAAAATCCAAGCGGTTGAGCAGTGTTTTGAATTATTGTAGGTGTTGAAGGAACACTTGAAATTAAATTATATTGTTCACCATTTAAATTTCTGGGAATATAAGATATTAAACTAGGATTTTTGTCTGCAGGTCTTAAAATATGTGAATAAAAAGCCGAATAATCTGAATCAAATTTTTCTACTTCTGTATTAAAAGCGTAGTCTATTTCGCTATCACCAATAACATAATAGTTAAAATTCAAATTACCTTCAGAAAGTAATTCCCTACCTTTAGAAGTTAATTTAATATTTAATACAACCGGGTCTTTTTTATCAATAAATGCCATTTAATTCTTTTTAATTATAAATACATTAATTATTATTTATGGTAAGAAGTTACTCGTTCCAATAGAATCACTATAACGTGTTGGACTTATAGATGGAATTAATCCTGAACTCGATGAAACACTATTTAAACTAAATTGTGTGTAAGATTGAGATGACAAACCTGTTAATAATGTCAAATTATAACATATTGAATCACCTGCACCCCACGTAATTTCCCCATCACCTGTATTTGGTTGTATTCTACTATCGATATTACAAATAATTGAGTAACCCGAACCACCTAATGGACGACAGAAAAATGTTATTTTTGAAAAATCAAGTGTATATTGTAGATTTATATCGTATATGAAACAAGTACTTACACATTCATTATTTGGTATTGGAATATTTGTATTTATATAACCTGTTGCAAGTCTACCATTACAAGTTTGATGACACACACTAATGATTATAGGTACTGCAGTTTTTACAATTGAAGCGTTATCCCTATTGTTAACTAAACTCTTGATAGGATTTACACCTATTGATGCCGTAACATTATTGATACACATATCAAAACATGCGGTACTACCAGCAGAAGTAGCATTAAGCGTTGTAAAATAGCATAACGTATCACCATAATTTGCAGTAACTACTGGAGCTTGTGGTTGTGGTTGTGAATTATTTATTGTACATACAATAGAATCAACCGGATTACTGATAGTTTTACGTGTAAAACAAATTGTTGAATTACTACTACCAATGGCACATGTAATTGCAGATAATGTTACGTTTACTGCTTCATTACTTGGAATAGCAGGTGTAAATCCTACTATACCTGTAATTTTACAAGTATCTGAACCAACAAGACTTGCAGTACATCTATTTAGACTTGCTGTAACATTTAATTGTGGTTGACAAGACACAGCACTTGCCGAACATCTGGTAATATCAATACTTGGTATTGTAGTATTCAAACCATTAACCGATGTAACACAAAAATTTGAATTGGCATTTGAGCCATATCCACTTGTTACAGAATTTAAACAATAACAAATTGTATCGCCAAAACACATTATAAATGAATTTGTTCTTGGGGATATATCATTATTTGTAAGACAATCGATTTTAGTAAAAGAACTCTGGTTATTAGGTTTGCAATTAAATACTACACAAGAATTTCCACCTCCAACTACTGTAGCATTAGATGTATAGTATATTTGAATCTTTTGTCCGGGTGACAATGCACTTGGATTAATTTGAATATTTCCATTATTATAAGTAATATAATCGTTAATACTGCAAGTAGTTGTATTTAATGCAACAACTTTTGCTGGCGTAAGAACTGTAGTGCTTTGAATTATAGATGGCATCGAAATAATTTTAGAATATTCACAAACTACAATATTTTCATCAGCAATATAATCTCTAATTTTCACATTATATATTGCGTTTTGATTTAAATTAAGAAAAGTAGCGTTATTCTGCCAACCAGAATTGTATGAATCTCCAGATACTAAATATTGTATGCTACCATTTACACTACCGACATTAACTATTCTAATTCCAGTTAAAAATTTATACACTAAAAAATTTTCATTTAATAAACAATCATAATCACTACAAGTCAAATCATCTATAACTGAGTCTGTAAATAATCTTTCTTTTTGAATACTACTTTCAATATCAATATAATCGAGAAAATCGATTACTCTACTATCATAATCGATTGTAGGTAATATCTGTAATTCTGCTGTTGTTAATGCAGGATATGTATGTGAAGTAGATGGAATGGTATCATAAGTAATCGTAAACGAATTCAATAAATTACATTGAACTGTTTCACTAATAAATGCACCTAGTCCACAACTCATTGCATCACTTAAATTTAAATTATATTTTCTTGCTTGTCCCATTTTTAAAATAATATTTTATTGAAATTTTTTTCAGTTTCTTTAATTTCCTTAACATAATTAAACGAACAATAGTCTTTACTACATTTTAATTCTTTATTAAATGGCGATATTTGATATTTAGTTTTTAAAAAATAATAACCATTATCAAGAACCGCACCTGCATTATGATAAATATTTGTCTTTTTCCATTTTTCTATAACATCTGTTGCCCAACAAAAATCTAATTTTTTAGATATTTTTGTCTTATATCCAAAATACCATGCATTCCATAAAACTGCCCACATATCTGCGGTCCATGCTTGTATTGGATGTTCTGGATTATATATATTAGATGTATTAACCATATGTATATATAGTTTTTCACTATCGTTTTCAACTTTTTTCCAGAAATCACTATTTAAATTTTTCATAATATACTGTGCACCACCAGCATTCTTATCATTACTTTCAACAATGCTCGGTTCAATACCTACAATACCACACATTTCATGAAATAATACTTCACTCTTATCTTTAATATAATTACTATCGATATACGAACGAGTATCACTTAAATACCATATATCATTTTTTTCAAATTCTTTAGTAGTAAATTTTTTAGTAAAAATAACGTCAGGGTCTATATAAAAAAAAGTTTCTTTATCTGCATTAGGATATTTTTCGAAAAATTTAGATAATATATGTGGTCTTAATGTCGATGAATATTGAGGGTTTTTCCTTTCATCAATAAATATATAATAACTACATCTAGCATTTATCTTTGTCATAATATCATTTAAAATAGTACTTTTTTGTATGGAATTTTTGCCTATAACATAGATAACATCATTGTCAAGTCCTAATTTTTTAAAATTATTTATCTGAACAAGCATTTGCCATAAAAAATAATTATTATCTGGTAGTGCTACTAATATTTTCATAATTAAGGTATTGGTATGTTATGTATTGTTATTGCTGGAATTGTTGAAGGTATACTTCCATTCGGAGTAACACTTGTTACCGATGGTTGCATAGTTGTTTCAGATGTAACGATTCCTGTTGGACTGCCTATTTTTTTCAATGCTGTATTTTCTAATACTATTTGAATGATATCACTATTACCTATAGTAATATCGGTACTATTAATTACGGAAGTACTATTTATATCGGTTTTTTCATTATTTACAGTATAAATTATCGCACCATTTTTCTTTACTGTAATTATAGATGTTGATAAATGGTCGTTAGCCGTTCCACCTGTAATATATAGATTACTAGAAAAAACAAGATGTAGACTAACTATGTATCCCGGTAATATTTGTGGAGACATTTGAATTTCATAATTTCCATAACCATACCAGCCTGTTTGTGTAGTATTACTAATTGATGTTTGAACTAATTCGGTTTCAACAAATGTCATTATAGATACAAATGGAAATGCAGTAGTCGTAGTAGTTGTCGTTGGATATATAACAGTTACTCCGTTAACTAAAAAATCTTTACATAAATCACCGATACAAACAATATCATCTGACCATGCGACTTCTTGAGTTAATGGTAATTTTAAAAACGTACTACCGTCATCACCAAAATAACCTAAACTTCCATCACGTGTATAGCTGGTTGCACCTGTACTCGAATAATTTACTATATGTCCCATATAAACACCTCTTTTATACGCAAATTTTTGCTTGGTAAAAACGGTGTTTCTAATTAAAAGACCTGCTTTCCTTAATATTATTGTTGCAGAAAGTAACTGGTCTACAAATTTTTGGAAAAATGCGTTATATTTACTTAAAAAAGGATATAGATTTTCAAAAGTATAACCATTAGAATGTAATGGATTATCATACGGAAGTCTACCTCTTTTAAGATATTGAATATATACATTTAATAATGTCGGATACCATCCTCCTTTAAAATTAGTAACAACCTTTCTATTAGTTGCATTTATTAATCTTCTTTGTATAAATTCAATGAACTCAAGAAATGACATAGTACCTATATTACCAACATCAAAATCATTGGAAATAATTGGGTCGAAATAATCATCACCTGCTACTAAATAATAAGCACTTATAATACTACCAAATTTCAAACCTCTTGGTAAAAATATTTCGTATTTATTATTTACATTGACACTATAATCAGTTTGTGGTTCTAATGCAATACCATCGACCAATACTTTAACTTCTCTGGCATTATTTATCATGTAATTCAGTCTATAAACATATTTATTTGCTGAATTATTAAAATAAATTTTACCACTATTAAAACTATCAACTCTTACTATTTCACTTCTAGCAGCAATACTTGTACTACCAGTAACAGTAATATAAGCAACCTGAACAAAAGGCTTTTCGTACATATATGCAATAACTTCAGGATTTTGAATTATAATTCGACTATTATCATTTGGGTCTACAATATAATCTGCAATAAATTGATTAGTTCCTTTTGTTAATGCGATTCCATTAATAGTAACTTGTACATCACCATTTGGAGTACTTGGCATTGGAATTGTCGTATACGGTAAACTAGGTTTTACTCTTGTTACCATATATTTCACAGTAACTCCCGTAATTGGATTAACTGTTGTACCTGAATATAAGTAAGTTGCTTCAATAACATCACGATTATTATTATTTTTAATCGCATAATTACCATTTGTTAGTGTAAAACTATTACCGGAAATCTCGTAATCTGCTTCAGTTATTTCACTCTGTGTCCCCCCAGTACCTCCAGTATATTCTTTTGGTGCGTTTAATAATATACCATTAAATCTTACTTCTAAATCACCTTCTGCTTTATTAAACTGCGATGGCAATGTAAAAGTATTTCCAGTACTAGTATAATCTAATGAAATATTGACATATGCAAATGGTAGTGTATAACCACTTGAATTTGCAGAATAATCTATCTTCATGTAGTCATATACATCATATTCGATACCCTGTGCCGTATCCAATGCAACATCGACTTCTTTTGTGTTTAAAACTAATTTACTGTCTTCTTGATAATACTGTAAAGTACTTGGATGAACTCTAGTTGTAGAACCTGTTTGAACCCATGATTTTTTATTGTCAACAGTCTGATTTAAATTAAAACCTACACTACGAAAAACATTGAGATATTCTTGTCCACTATCAGTATTACCTGAAATCTGAAAATAAAAGGAATTGGTTTCTAAAGGTGCAACCGGATATCCTTCCGTATCATATGGTAAGGAATTAGTAGGAAAATCTGCTTGACTTAAAGTAACTTCTCTAGGGTCAATTCTACCATTAACTGTATAAACATATTCTGTAATATTAATAAATGGTTCTGGAATACCTATTAATAAAAACATAGCTTTAATCGCTTGTCTAGTTCCTTTTGATTTCCAAAAATAATTAGTATTCATTAAAATTCTTCTCCAAAGTTCGATATTAACTTCAGCAGGTAATAAATCCGTTTTTATATTTCTTTCTACATCATCAACACTAAAAAAATTACTAATCAATTCTGTTTCATTAACTAACGAAAAATAATCCCAACCGAATGTTCTGGCAAAATTACTTACTAATTGGTCTGGAATATTATTTAATTTATCGTAAGTAACTGTATTAATGTATACTAATGAATCTATAAATTGTCTTAATTGGTCAAATTCCCAACCGTATGTTCTTAGTAATTTCGTCATCTTACCTTCTTCAGTAAGGTCGTATGTTTTTAATGAAGTTGGTGTTAAAAATCTTGCAATTAAATCTGTTTTTATACTATCATATTTCGAACCAATGGTTAATACAATATCTAAGAAATTACTATAATAAGAATTATTAATATCTATATTATATCCATCACTCGTTGTCCAAATTACTTGAGTATTTGCATAAATTACCGACCCATCATCAAGTAATGTAGGGTCACTCATTGTAAATTGAAATCCCACATTATTTTCTCTTTGAGAAACAATATATTGTTCGTAACTATTTAGTGTTGCTCTAAATTCTTCAAAGACCGAATTATTTGGTCTGATATGAAAGCTAAAATAACCATTAGTTTCATTACCGTTTGAAGGAAATGGATTACCCTGAGTCTCAATTGTAATGTATGGAAATCCGTTTGTATCCCCAGTAAACCCAATTATAGGATAGGTATAATCAAGATTTATATCGGACCAAATAACATATTTATCATAAGATAGATTAATATTTTTAATTTCCATGTTATCTGGTTGACTAATATTTCCCAGATTAAATACCAATCCAAATGTATTTTTTATGAATTCTGAAGGTGCTTTAAATGTTGATGTATCAGTTAATGGATTATAAGTAAAATCAAAAAATGTTAGATTGCCACCTTTGAGTGTATTTGAATTAGCAAATAGACTTCCGGGATATTTAAGAATTATATTTTGTATTGAAATTCTTATAAATTCGTATGCAGAACCAAACCTAATAAAGGTATTTAAATCGGATTTATCTAGATTTAAAACAGCATTTGTTGTATATTGTAGTATTATTTCTGATTGTGTATCTGAAACGCCCATTGTTTCTAAAGTAACTGGACGAACAAAAGTACTTAATACATTATTATAGTCGATATATTTTCTTCCATCGAAATTCGATGTAACTGCAAATTTTCCAAATTGAAATATAGTTTCAGAAACAGTATTATTAAAATTTGTACCATTTAAATTTTGGTCGAGAGTTGTACCTATTACTTTTACTTTTGCCACAATCTTTATATTTTAATATAAATACGATAATAAAAAAAATCCCATTGTAAACAATTGGGATTTTTCAAATTAGATTCATTAAATAATTTTATCATATTCCATCAACTACATTATTGAAGTCTTGGGTTTCGTCAATATTTGTTCTTTTCTGTTTTACTTCGTATAATGGAACATCTGTAACATCATCTTTAATTTCGAATAAATTAAATTGATTCGTAATTACATTATTTTCATCATAATAAGTCAATATACCGTTTTGAACATCCTTAACCTGATTACCAGCCAATATATTTGCAAGAGTATCAATAGTATTTTGAACTAATTCTACTTCAATAGTAAGTGGAGAAAAATATGTGTTTGACATTATAATTGTCTGACCGGGATTGCCTATAAATGGAGTTACATTTGGTTTTACATCAGAGGAACTACTTGGTGTTAATTGTAAAAATAGTAAACTACCTGCATCATCAAAACGATATCGAATTGCTTTTTGACTAGTATTTCCAACATTTTCACTAACCGGAACTACTTTATTCGATGTTACTACATACCTAACGACATTTCTTAATTTAATACCACTTGTATCAATAAATTCAATTCGATATCCTTGTAATGCATTATTTGCTTTTAAATTATCTGGTAATGTATTAATATCTAATAATATACCCTTAACACTTGGTAATGAAGATAATACACTACAATCGACAATTACTGTTGAATATGTTTTGGGTTTAATATAAATTGTATAAATTCCTAATTGATTAAATATTGCTGCAGGTAATTTCATATTATATAAACCTTCTAAAAGATTTTCATTTCCAGTTATCTGTTCACTATCCGGAAGATAATTATATGATAATATTTCATTAGGATTTAATGTATAAATTACATTATCGAGAGTTTCTCTATTAGGAGTATAATTATAATACATGTTAATATCGGTGATATTAACATCTGACGGCCTTACTATACCATACGTTCCAATTGCCATATTTTTATGTGTTATTAACTATATTAAAAAAACTACCTGCGGCATATGTCGTTAAATCAACAAGATTTTTAATATATTCTAGTCTATAATTTTTATCAAATACTGATGTTTCCTGTCTTAATATAAATACATCATCATAAATTTTCGGATTACTAATAATATTTTCTTTATTGGGGTTTTGATAATATGGAACATTAATAAAGTTCGGACTATCATACCCTTGACCTGTAAAACTATATGTGGTATTGGTGGTAATACCATCTGTAATAGTATCTACATATCTTATACCACCTAAAAAATACACTATTTTTTCATTAGGAATAGTACTATTATAATCCACACCATCATTTGTTGGTGTACCATTATTAAAATATTGGTCAGTAAATACATTTGTTATTGCGTATTTACGTAATTCCGTTAATCTACTACTTGATGTACCTGTTACAGTCATTATTTATCTAAATATATTTTTTCAAAAATTTGTATTACTTTATAATATTCTGGAAAAAAATTATTAATTTTTATTTTTATCTGTTGTATCACATCATCCCTATATTTACTATAACTCCACATATGGGTATAACCCATTTTAGCACCTAAATTCATACTCCAATTAACATCATTAATCATATCCTCATATTTCAATATTTCCAATGGCTTAATATTATTTTCTTGTAAGATATAATATAATAACGATTGTTCAGCAATTAAAAACATTCCATCATATTTTTTTCTATTTTCATTAAAATCAATGTCTTTAGATATGTCACATAAAATATTTTTCACTTTATCGGCATACATATTTTTTAGATTCATATCATTAAATCCTATAACACCACAGTTATATGCAGTTAAATCATATTTATCCCAATCAATTCCATGTCTCGTATATTTAACATATGGATTTAATGAAGCAGAATACATATTATTAAAACTATCTCCGATTGTGAAACTATCTTCTACAGATTGAACTACCGCAGAATATTCACCATTATCTAACTTATTACCGATAATATCTCTGAACATAAACACATCTCCATCAATATGAATATATGGTTCATTTATTAAAGTATGTGTTTTTATTTTACCATAAATCCAAAATTTTGAATCAACACCATCATTATCAAAATCAACTAAATGTATGTTATCATAAGGAATTAATGAATATATATCATAAGCATCTTTATCACAATATAATTCAATTTTATAGCCTAATTTTTTTATTAACAATACACTAAATAAATATGAGTAAAAATTTTTAGTTAAATATTTAATATCATATTTATTATCGAAATTATTAATTGTTGATGGTGTGGACCATAATGAATGTATATATTTTATCATAAAAATTAAATATAACCTATATTAAATAATAGTGATTCACCAATACCCAACACCAATGTATTATACTCATTTAAAGCAGTTCCATATGGATAATATGCGGTTATTTGTGGCATAAATGCATCGAAAAAACCGATATCTGGTGATTCGGCAGTTAATGAAATTTTAAAATAATAATTAACTGTTGTATCGGGAATAATAACTGCACATGGAGTACAACCTGTAGTTGTTCCTGTAGTCATTATTCTTTCAATTTTTTTTTGTATTTTTTCCATTAAACCACACTCTTTCTCAAATAAACCTTAATGTCTTTTTCAGGGTACTTAATTTCGAACATACTGTCTTTTGTGCTATAAATCGTATTATTTATTATCTGAATTTCACCTGTAGCCGGACTAATTATTTCTTGAGAAACAACATTATTAGAATACTGGCCTCCGACTTTATTATAAACAGTAATACCTATTACGTTTATGACACCATTGGCTTCAAGTATTTGTCTTTGTAATCTACCTAAAAATATATCTTCATTCATTTCATAATTATTAATATCGAAATAATTTCTAACGATATTAATTATATTATTTGCTATTTGATTATCTGCAATATTTTCAACATATACATTGACATCGAATGCCAGATTATATATTTTACCGTCTTTAACTTCAACATAATCATTAACCATTCTGAATTCTGTAAGATATTCTGTAATATTTTGCTTCAATAAAGTATTACTTGTATTTGTTAACTTTCCGTTTGACCCAATACCTAATATAGATAAAACAACTTTATTATTTTCTTTAAATGCATTTGCACGGAATGGTGAACCAAATTTTCCCGGCATCTTATATAGCTGTAATAAATAATCCGTTAATGTTACATCTCTGGTTTGACTTGAAAAATTATATTTAATTAATTGTCTAATCTGTTCATTACTTAATCCATCATTACCGCCAATAGCTGGAATTGGATTATTTACTTTTAAACTTCTTTGAACACTTTGATTAAAATCTTGACGAGAACCCTGTACTCTCAATGTGTAACCACCTAATTGTGTTAATACGCTCGTACCTACGTTTGAATTACTACCACCACCGATTCTATATCTAACAAATAATGTATAATTTGGTTTTAATTTTTCACCTAATGCAGTATTATTTAAGAAATTTTCAAGAAAATTACGATTACTTACTCCGACTTTAATAAAACCACTTTTAAATGCATCTACATCTGCATCTCCTGAACCAAATGTTAATTTACAATATCCATTGGTTGTAAATTCTTTCAGGTATTTTTTAGTAATATCAATCCATCTTGCTGCCTTAATTCCTTCAGTACTATCAGAATTACTATAATTTTCAATAAAAACTCTTTGTTGTGCAAGATAATCTACTTCATAAAATATATTTTCACTCGTATAAAAATCTGAAAGAGGTGGATTGGTACTATAATTTACCCCTTCTAATAGAATTACATTTTGAATTTCAATTATATTTTGGTCAGGTAATGTTACGGTAAAAAATGGTATGATATCATTAGAATTTATAATTTTCTTAAATATAGTTGTTGAACCATTAATAACAATTTCTCTTTTAGTTACATTATAACTAACGACAATGCCATTCGAATCTAAATTTGGAATAATTGAACGATTTGGGTCACCATAATTACTAACAGGTGAGTTCCAATCAATAATGTCTTGTGTTTCAAAGATTTTACCACCTCCAAGAACTTGTGCTCCGGGTGACAGTACTGGATAATATGAAGAATCTGGTCTATCGCCTAATACAGGAATTGTTACGCTAAAATCCACTACGGTAACAGAAGGTCGTTTACCGGGAATATTAAATCCCATGTTTTTTGCAATATTTAATAATGATGACCTTAATTGTGCATATTCTAATTGAGTTTCTTGAAATGCTCTATCCGTATTAATAGATAAATTATTAGCTACACCAGCATTTAAATCGATGAGCATTGCACCTACGCTTGAATCAGTAAAATCACTTAATACCTCTGGATATGCTTGTCTAATAAATGAAATTAAATCAGTACGAATTTCTCCAAAAGTCCTGCTTCCGTATTGTATTATATTGGTTGAGTTATCTGTTGCCATATTTTATATCTTAAAAGTTTAAATCTAATTCACCATTCTCTGTGAAGGTATCCTCTGTATATGCAAATTGAATATTAACATTCAATTGATTTTCTGAAATCGGCTGACCATTATCATCTAAATTCCAATTAAAATTTATTTTACTTATTTTTAATGCGGGAATATATAAAGAGACGGTATTTTTTATTTCTTGTTCTACGTCACTTGATGTTATTGTATCGTTGGGTTCAAAAATATATTTCAATAAATTTGTTCCATAATTTGGTTCATAGTACCTTTCACCCTTTTGAGTTAATAACAATAATAACAAATCAGCACTAAAAGCATCTTTTGTTACCTGAGTCATTAAAAAATACTTATTAGTACTTACATCATCTCTAAGAGGATATTTGATATTATATGTCTTCATATAAAAGATTTTTATATAAATACTTATAAACAAAAAAATCCAGACGACTTGTCTGGATTTACTATATTATTATTATATTATAATTATATTCTAGGTTTTCTACCTCTTTTACCTGCTCTTTCGGCTCTTTCTTGTTCTTCTTTTTGTTTCTTCTCGTCATAAAGACTTTTAATCGATTCATGTAATGCCAATACTTTTTCATCACCATATTTTTGTAAAACACCCGTGTAGGTATTAAAATCCGGTTTACTTAATGATAATGTATCGTTTTCTTTAATTGTAATACCAGCAAGACATTCGTCAATTACCATTTTTTTCATCTCATCAGGTAATGAATCCAGAATTTCTTCATTAATTATAATAACATAATTAATACCATTTGAAGCCTTTTCACTTATTTCATTAAATTTCTGTGGTTTACAGACTTCATTCTTTTGTTTATTATTGCAAAAGACAAGAAATTCAACCCAATCTGGAATACTAGTGTTTTCTCTAACTTCATTAAAAAGTAACATTACATCATCCGATGCATCTTCTAATTTTGCCATAAAAATTTATTTTTAATTGTTAATAATGGAATCATATTTAGTTTTGATTTTATCGATTTCCGTAAATAATTCAATATAATTAGAATTCGACCTATCAAATGATTCTTCAAGTGTTTGAATGAATTCGGCCATGTCATTAATACTTAATCTAACAGTTTCTTCAATATCGATTAATGTTTTAATTTGTTGTAAATTTAAATCTTTTTCTTTAATTTCCAACATTTTTTTTTCATATTCTGAATTAATTACTGTAGCTTCTTCCTCGGTAACTGATTTAATATTTTCTTTTGAATATATTTTATCTAATTCATCTGTTCCGGTTTTTATTGTAGCAAGTTTATTTACTTCGTTTATTTTTTTAGCTGCTTCAGAATTAAATTCTCCAATTTCGACAGCTTTTTTTAAATCTTCTAAAAATTTTGACATAATTACTTATTTTTATAAATTTATGTTTTGCATTTCAATTCCTTTGAATTTCCATACTTCATGAGTATTATTATATACAATTCTTTTTATAAAATCAATTACTGCAAATCCCATTAATTCACCATAATCATCTTTTACATAGAGATTATTAATATCAATTAGTTCATTATATACATCTGAATCATCTAAAATTTCAGTCGTTTTAAATTTCAAAGGTATTAAAAATTCTAATTGTCTGTACTCAAAACCTATTTTTTTTACATGAAGAAACTCAGTTAATTGTTCTATTTTATTTACGATATTTTCATTTTCCCTATTTATTTTAATTGGAAATTGAAATTGTTTGGATTTTCTAAAAACATCTACAACTTTATATTCAAAATCAGTACTTTTATCGTCAGTTTTTTCAAGCACATCCATTATATTAGCTAATCCTACTTCAATCGGTCTGTTGTTGAAAATATGGAGTAATTCTAAATCATCATCTTTTGTACGTCTTTCCTCAAATTCTAATTCAATTACTTCGCCAATCGTTTTACCCGCATGCTTATGCTTATCATCAAAAAAACCATAATGCTCATATCTACGACCAAATCTGTCTTTCATACCATAACTCATACTATTTTTATCCGCAGCAACAGCCATTTTATGAGGTGTCGCTGTACGCATAAACTTATCTGCTTTTTTCAGTAATTCATAATAATCTCTGGTATATTTTTCATCCTTTTGCCCGGCATAGAATTTTTCAAGTAGAGGGTTTCTATGTAGTTTTCTTGTAATTTTTTTATTTTCCTCACCTAAATTATTGGGGTCTGCTTTAAGTATCTCAACTTCAGTATTATATAAAGCAATTCCGGTACGAACTAAGATACTATGTACCTTAAGACTAATCCAAACATAAATGTTTTTAAGAATTTTCATATTTTTGAATCTAACATTCTTTTATTTAATTTCACTGCATTAATAATACCATATGCTCGTTTATCTGATATATTATAATCAGGAAATAATTTTTTTAAACACCAAATATTATATGAATTTATTAATTGTTGACGAAACCTAATTATTACATTAAAGAATTTTATTATAACTCTTCTAATAATTTTAATTGGTTTGAATTTCACATTTACACTTTTCCAATAAAAAGTTGCTTTCTTTCTTCTATATTCACGTATTTTATTTACTGTATTATCGATTGGCGATAATACAGTAATTTTCCTATTAGTTGATTTACTTACATCTTTTTTTATTGTATTTTCATATAATCGATATGCTTCCCCAAATCGTTTATCAAATAATTCGTTATCGTCTCTACAATCTATGTTTTCACGATAAAACTCACGAACTTTTATTAGTTTATTGTCAACCATTTCATCGAATTCCGATACAGTTAATCGATATGCTTTCCTTCTTCTAAATAGATTAATTATTTTTTTAAATATTTTCATATTTTTAAATTTAAACCACTTCTAATATTTTAAACACTGCTGTTTTATAAAACTCAGCACGTTTCTTTGTAACGTTTTCAAGGTTATATTCTTCTTTAAAATCCTCGTATAATTTTTCACCTAATTGTTTTCTCAAATCAGCATTTAGTATAAGTCTTTTTAAATATTTTTGCCAGTATTTTCTTGCATTTTTTACCGCAGGAATTAACACACAGTTTTCCATGTGTTTACCATGAACATTATAAGGTGGAATATCTGAACAAACTATAGGAAGTTTTCTGGTCCAACATTCTACTTGCTTCAAATTAGATTTCATTCTATTAAATGAATTATCTGCTAATGGTGCAATCACAATATCGGTTTCATTTAATACTTCTGCATATATATTGGCTTTTTGTGTCCAGCGTCTTGCAAAATTACCTTCATTTTCATATTTAACATTACGTTCGTAATTATCCAACCATTGTATATAATCAGGATTTTCTATCATTCGATGATTATCAGTAAGTATATTTTCATATACAAGATAAACACTCTCCTCTGATTTAATATCTCTTTGATTCGTACTAAACACTTTACCTCGATACTTATCTTTAAGTTCATTAGATAATTTAGGTATCATATCTACGTTACCTCTGGTCTTATTAATAATTTTAACAGTATCTACTGTCCATAAGCCAAGTTTTTGTAGTTCAGTACCAAATTCCTGATTGAATGTTATATCAGTAGTACTTCCTTCAGTATCCCACCCGGCAATAATTACTTTAAATTTATTCTTCAATTCCGGGTCATTTGATAAAACATTAAATACTCCATCCATTTGTTCCATATCACCCATATGACTACTACCAGCAGCATATGTTATCCTGACTAATCCATCTGGGTCGGGTTTCCAATTATTTTGAAATTGTTTCATCCATATTGGGTCAACTGAATTATAAAATACAGTTACATTATCTTTACCTGTAACTTTACGAATTTCTTCAGCAAAAATATCACTGGTTGTAGTAACATAATCAGCAATTTTCAGATTTTCAATAATCGGAACATGCATTTTCTTCTCCTGACTAAGTGCGTAAAATGGATGTGCTTTATGTAGATTCCAATAATCATCTATATCTACAATTAGTATTGTACCTGCTTTCCTCAACTCAGTTGCTAAACCAAGCATTTGTTTGGTATCACCTAAAAATTGTCTGTGATAGTGTATGATGTGAAATGATTTTAAATAATCTATGATTTTTGGGTCGTTAAAATCTAACTGTGGGTTTATTTCGACATAAAATTCATCGCTATGATTTCTTTCGAGTTCCATTGCTGGACTTGATACCCTAAAATAATTCACTCCCGCTGTGTCAACACAATAAAACAAAATTCTTATTTTTTCTTCCATACTTTTAAATAATTATAAATATTCGTTAAATTTATTTTTTTTTCTTCTCATAAAAATAGTTGCATCATCATAAATAAAATTGTAAAATTTTATTGAGTTACCATTACCAAAATATGACAATGACCTTATATTGTGATTTCTTTCTGGATGTCTAATACTTAACTTAGTTTTAGAAAAAGATAATCTTCTTATTAAAATGTCTTGAATTCCTATCATCATATTTTCAGTTCCAGTGAAACTAATCGATAATTGTTTATTTATTTTATTAAATGTGACACACCCATCGCCATCAAAATATCCTCTAATAAAATGATTATGTAAATTTTCAGGCATCCATTTAGGATATTCTAATTTAAATGTTTTATTTTGCATCATGCCTAAATCATTTAATCTATTTGACATCTTTTTAGAATTAATTGTTAATCTTCTCAAATTTTTATGCTTCTCACTTTTTTTTGGAATAAACCCAATTGGTTTAGAATGGCCAATTACAATATTTAGTCTTTTTAGAATTTCTAAATCATTTTCTTGTAATCGTAATGTTATTTCTCCCTTGTCTAAAGAATTACAGCCATCAGCATATAAAATTCCTAAAAAATACGCATGTTCTTCAGTATTAATAACATCAAAAAATTGTTCATTTAATTCATATTTTCTAATTTTAGTATGATGTAATTGTCTCCCATACTCACTATTATATACTTTTTCTTTTTTCAAAAAATTATATATTGACATCACTGGTATATTAAATTCGTCACTTAATATTCTTAAATTCTTTTCATTTACATATCTTTGTAAAAGTCTATTAATTATGTCATCACTCCCTTCACCATTAAAATAACATTTTCTTATTGGCTCAATTGAATCAATCAAATCATTTTGAAATAAAATTTTACGTATTGTTTCTCTTCTACCACCATATTTCGATATTAATCTGGATATATTTAATCCTGATTTATAATCTGAACAAATTTCTTTCTCATTATAAAGTACTTTATTCATAATTTATCCATTTCTTGATATGAAATATTTAATTTTTTATTTTTTAATAAATTTAATTCGAAAATCACTGTTTCTGTTTTTCCAAATGTGTCCATAAAATGATTTAATTCATTAAAATCATTGGTTAATTTTATTGTTTTAATGATTCTATTCGCAGAACTATATATATTACCCTTATATTTAAATAAAGGAAATGCATATCCTACCAGTGGATTTAGTATTAACTTTAAAAAAAAATTATTCAATTCATTCGATTCATTATTCTTTATGTCAACATTTTCAAGTAAAAGTCCTAATTTTGTTAAAGAATCAAATGTAATTCCTAAATCATTTTCACGTTCAGAAAATAAATTAAATTTATTTAATAAATCAAAAAAATATATTCTATTTTGATTTTTATATTTATTATAAAATTCAAAAACATTGAATTTATTAAAATTAATTGGTATAACTACATTATCTGCCATAATTCATTATTTAGTATTGATAAATAGATGCAAAATGTGCAAAGGTTGCAAAATGTGCAAAATTTAACATTTTTTAACATAAAATGAAAAAACAAAAAAAAAGCCAACAAATTGTTGGCTTTAAAAGTAATTTATATTATCTTATTCAATATCAAGTAGTTCCGGTTCATTACTTTTTTTTCCGGAGTCCATTTTTTTTACTTCTGGTTTTAATTCCTTTTTTTTTATGGTAGGATTAGAAACCTTTTTTCGAGATTCTTCTTCGATAGTAGGTTTTACTTCTTTAGGTTTAGCAGCATTCATAGTTCTTTTTAATTCAGTATCGGTAATTTCAACGACACTAATTAATCTCTTCACTCTTAACCTATGAACAGATAGTGGTAATGACGATATTTGCAAGTATACTGTTTCACCCGGCATAACTTTAATAGTCTTTTTCATCATTGAATCTACATAATCAATATCAAGTGTTGAATTGTATTTTATATCTCGTTTACCTGCAAGATTTGTTATGTTTGTAATTTTATATGTAACCATTTTATTTTAACCCCTGTATTAATGTATTGCCATACTTAATTCCGTCATAACCCATTGTATGCGCTTTTTCGGCAATGGCTTTATTTTTTAAGTTAAGAGAAGGTATATTATATTCTTCACTTAATTTTTCAAAGTTTACATGCGGAAACCAAACTTTCGCCAGTACTTCCGCAGGTACTTGACTATCTTTATAATGAAGACCTAAATCATTAGTATCTAATAAATTTTCAAAATTAATTTCGTATTTATTGAATCCTTCGATTGGATTTATTGTAAAAAAATTTCCTATAACCGAATTTTCTCTAATGGCATCTTTACGATATGCAATTATAGTCTGTTCGTTTTTACTGGGTTTTTCTTTTTGAATACCAGCATTATCTTCTTCTAGATTATTTATAAATTGACTATAACCACCTGTGCTATTTCTCTCATTTTCAGCGTTAATTGCATCTTGCGCAACAACTTCTTCCATTCTTTGTTGGTCCTCATAGTCATAAATATCCTGTATTTTATTTAATAGTCTACAAGCATCTTTACTATCCATTTTAACCCTAATTGCTGTTAGTGGTTGGTTATCACCCAATGCACGAACAAATCGATGGTGACCATCAAGAATATTATTATCGTTATCAATCCAAATTGGATTTTTATTATTTAACTTTACTTTTCCTACTTCATCAGAAAATGTAACGCCTTGTAATGGATTTAAATCGTTCGGGTCTACCTGTACATATTCATAATCAATATCTTCTTCATCTAATTTTTTCACAATTTCATCAACAGGTGAATTCATTTGAGGCAGATGATACGGTTTATGCTTCATTGTTATCATAGTAAGGTTTTACTATAAATACAGCTATTTTAATTTTCTGATTTCCTCATTAATTAAATCAGTTAATTTATTGGTTTCAAGTAAATTTAATTGACCATTCACAGCTAAATAAATATTAAACTTTATGTTTTCGGGAATATTTTTTCTAATTTCTTTATATGATGCTATATCTTTTTCTCTATCATCATAAACATTAATTTCTTCTAAACTAGGAAATTCATTTATATATTCGAGAATTTTATCTCCTTTGGTTCTTTTATCATTTGCCATATCTAATTTATGCACATCAATCCAATTCGCATCTAAAACCGAGTGGACTGAGGAACGTAATTTTTCCAGACGAGATGTTAAAACAATAACATAGGAATATGGATTACTCATTTCCTTCTTAAGTACATTCAATACATTAGGAAATGGTTTAATATTAAAAACATTTAAATCCAGACTTTCTGGTTTACTCCACCATCCAATATGTGGATATTCAGTTCCGGTTTTTTCTTTCCAAATCACCTTACCTTCTTCAGGTTCAGGAGTTTGCATTAACGTTTTATCGAAATCGAAAGCAAATAATCTTTTTATCATATTAAATCTATATAGGTCATTTTATCTCTTTCTGCTACTTCTAAACAATATTCACTAAATAAATCTTTTGGTATAAGATACCAATCCATATATTTATACACACCTTTTTGCTGTTGTAGTTTATAGTTTTTATCTAAACGAATTCTTAATAATTCACCGGGTTTATTAGTTTCATCAATAAATTTTTGTAATTTTTCATGATATTCAATTCTAATTAATTCTCTTAACTTATCTGTTAATATTAAATATATTTTTTTTGTGTCAGAATGTAACCAATATTTTGATTTAGTTACGGTAAGTCCTGATTCAACTCCATTACAACCTATTTCAATACATAGATTATTTGAATTAAATGCTTCTTCGTCATATTTACATTCGATACCAATTAAACTGCTACCAATACTTAATTCCGGTATATTAATATCATAATATTTAAGTTCATTACTATTATTAGAAATAAACTTATGTGCTAGAGGATATCTCTTTTCTCTAATATGTTTTATTGTTTCTAATTCAAATTCTTCCCCAACAGTTAATTTGTCTTTCCATGAATTTTCCTTTTCGTACATACTCATATCATTTAAATATTCATACTATGTTCAACTTCTGATATTCTACCCGTTACATAAAACGGTCTTCTTAGTTTTTCCCAATTAGTTAAATCTTTAGACATCATAGGCTTACCACCTTCGGCTTCGTTTATGGCCAGTGTTATATGTGGTTTAATATTTTCACTATGAAATCCCGTTACACCCAATGCAATTACTTTATCATCTATAGCAATATCATTAATACTTAAACGTATTGTCATGCCAAGAAATTTCATATAATCCGGGTCAATCTCACCTTGATTTATTGTCATGTGATGAGCTATAATTTTCCAGCCTTCAGGAATTATATCTTTAAATTTTTGAATTAATCTATATCTGGACCTATCGTCAATTACTACTGCGCTATATGCTATACTACTCATTAATTTCCCATATTAAATTTCCTCGACCATCATCAACAGTCCACTTAATTAATTTTTCGTTAATATACAATGCTAAACCATTGAACCTATGTGTTTCTTGAAAATATTTTATTTCGAATTCATCTTCCGATTCGATATCAATAATGTCGGTTACCGTATATTCATTTAAATTATTTAATGCGAATTCTAATATTTCATCAAGAGTTTCGGCTTTTTTTAAACCGGAATATATACTAGCATCATGCACAGGGCAATTTGGAAAGTATTCAATTACATATACGTATTTTACCATGATTTTATTACTATTATTGTTCAGATGAATTAACTAATTTTAATAATTCTTCCTTATTATTATCAATTTTATCTGAATATATTTTCATTAACATCATTTTTAATGTATCACCTATTTCTTTACCCTTTAAACCCAATGCCTTTAAATCATTACCATTTACAGCCAATTCACCTATTGTTTTAGGATATTTGCCCTGAAGTAATTCTTGTGCAGCGATTTTAATACTTGGTGGTAATATCTGACTTTCTAAAGATGAAGGAGATATGCTATACATATTATGAGCAATTGACCTCGTAATTAATGGATTGTCGTTATTATTTTTAAATGCCAAATCAAGTGCTTTTATTACTTTATACGAATTAATGTCACCTTTAAGATTTTTTAAATAAAATTCTGCAGGATTATTCAATATATTTTTAGTCATTAAAAATATAAATTCACCCATATCATTAACTTGATTCCAAGGTTCTGATTTATTCAAATTTAAATCATTTCCAAATATTTCTTTAAATAAACCAGATTTTTTTAATAAATCAACACCAATTAATTTATCTCCCTTTTTTACGATTTTATCTAATTCAATCAAAATTCTCTCAGGAGGTATTTCTTTAATACGACTTGCATTATCTCGAATCATTTTCATAGTATTTGGCTCAATAGTAAAACCAAAACGACTTGCGAACTGAATTCCACGTAGCATGCGTAACGGGTCATCACTGAATGCATCTGGATTAACTACCCTAATTATTTTATTTTGAAGGTCTTGTTGTCCGCCATATGGGTCGATAATATTACCATTAATATCTTTAGCTATTGCATTTATCGTATAATCCCTTCTTTTAAGGTCATCATCGATTGGTAGTGCATGGTCTGAACTTACTTCAAAACCTTTATGTCCACCAGTACCAGTAGGCTTTTCTGTGCGAGGAATAGCTACATCAATATCTTCGGTAGAACCTTCTGGTTTAAATTTTAATACGCCAAATGATTTACCAACTGCATCAACTCTCCCATAGTGTGAAAGAATTTGTTCGAGTTTATCCATAGGAATTCCAGTGATTAAAATATCTAAATCCTTACTTTCTTTACCTAAAAACTCATCACGTACTGCACCACCTACACTAAAAATTTGCCCACCAAGTTTTTCAACTTCTTCTTTGAATGGAAGGTCCTGTAATGACATTAATTCAGTTTCATTCATTATATTTTCATTCATTTGATTATTAACTTGTTTCCAAATACATCTATGAAAATTATCATAATTTAAATCAGCACCTAATTTAGTGATTGGATTTGCTTTTATTTCAAGATTAACATTTAATGGCAAACCCAATATTTTAGCGGCATAATATCTATGGTGTCCATCTTCAAGATAAAATTTATTACCATCAAAACTAACATCGATTGGTTCGTCTAAATTAATTTTTCTTGCCCACGCAGCCTTAGATAAACCACTTTTTTGAACTTCGTATAATACATTTTCTAAATCATCCTTCCATTTAATAGATAATTGCTTTGATAATAAATGTTTTAATGTTTCTTCGCTAAATCCAAATGCAGCAATATCCAGTAAATCTGTAGGTAATCCACCCTTTTTTAGTAACTCATCATCAGAATTAAATTTTTTTAGATATTCCTCAATTTCAGGAGTAAGAGGAATTGGATGACATTTAATATCTGTTAATTTATCGTTCTGTTCTAAATTTTCTGTAAAGATATTAAAATTTTCATTTTTACCAATATTTGGCAATCGATACATCAACTGCATTGTTTGAAAATCTTTGTCTTTACCTTTATTTTCAGTAAAACCAAGTGACTTATACCATTTTTTTAATTTATTGACATTTGAACCCCAGAGATTATCTGGAGTTAAAGTAATAATCATATTATGTTTATCTGCAAAATCAAATAGAATTTTTATTGCATCATTGGCATAGCCTTCACCTCTGAATTCGGGTTCAATAAATATTTTATCAACTACGATATAACGATTACCACCTTGGATTTCTCTATCAATAATACTTAATGTACCTACGTTTTGGCCGTTATTAGTTATTTGATATGTACCATAACCGCCAATATTGTCTGTTGAAGGTAAATTAATATTTACACTTTCTCTAATAGGTTTTTCAAAATCAGAATTTTTAACTAATATAAGATATCCGCCATCGCCATCTTCAGCAATAATTTCACCTCTTAAATCATATTTTTTAACATCTGACCCATCATTAGTGTCCGAATATCTCTTTGCATTTTTAAATGATTTTGTTACCCAAATAATATTGTTTGCAGGATATTTATCTAATTCTAATAATTTTTCATCAGAAATATTATAATCATTGTCTAGTTCATTTTGCTCATATCTCACTACATCACCTGCAGTCGCACCTTTAGGGTATTTAAATCCTGTTGGTACTCTATATGCAAAACCTTGCCAATTTACTGTTTCTCTAATAGGACTTAAATTGAGATTATTAATATCTCCTTGATTACAAGCAGTACTGGTATTTCCATTACCTGCTAATCGGCATTTTTTTTTTACTTCAACACTACTGCTACCCGGCATCGATGATTTGATTCTTTCGTTGATAACGTATTCATCTTGTGTAGCATCACTGACTTTTCGATATTCCAAATCTTCGTTATAGACAGAAGTATTTGCTGGAACATTATTGTCGGTAAGAGGTGAACTATCATTTTGATTATAAGCAGGAAAATTATCTGTACCTATACTATTGTCTGTAGAATATAATGCAGAACCATCTTCTTTTAATTCTTTAGCTTTTTTAATTAAAATCTTAAATGTTTTAAAATCTCCGGGATTCTTAATAAAATATTTTTTAATTTTTTCTTTATCTAGATTAAATTTACCTGTTTTTGAATAAGAACTCAAGACTGTATTTAAATTAATTCCTAATATTTTATCAAATGCAAATTTAAGTCTATCTTTTTTTAATTGAAAATTTTCATCGTTATTAATTTTTTCCTGACCTTCAGGTAAATCAATAACATTTTCTGGTGGAATTTGAGGTTCTTCAACCCTACAACTACCAATATCGAAATATGTTAAAACACCGTTTTTATAACCCAAATTTCCTCTATTACCGTAATCTTTAGATTTTATATCGTATTCGTTTAATTCTCTTTTAATTTCAATTATATCTACTATAAACTTATATGTAGCTTCTCTATCAGCTTGACTAATATTTGCTTCAGGTTTTTCTGTTAATATAAATTTAGTTGTTTCAATTAAATCATCTAACGGTATTTTATTTTTTCTTAGTATTATCATAATACCTGCAAAATCATAACCATTATCTGCGCCTAATGTATTTAAAATATTTTCATATTTAATAAAATCATTTACTGGTTTTTCTGCAATAAAATCTTCTATTAATCCATATACTGTAAAATTTTTAACTGTATCAAAAATTTTGTAAATATTAAATATATGCACTAATCTTTTTGGCTCTCCTCTTAACATTTTCATAGCAGCATCTACTTCACATGCGTCTGTAGTTAATTTCAATACTTTATTTCCGCTAATTGTATATGCGTAACCATTACTTCCTCCTCCAAGGTATTGAGGTGCACCTAAATCTAGTTTCTTGGTAAACCCATTTGCAATATCATCAGAATCTCCTCTTTCTAGTGACATTGGTTGAACTGCTGGCATATTTTGTTCATCAAGTTCTATTATTTCCTTAAGTAGAGGTTCTTTATCATAAAGTTTTCCTCGAATTAAATAATTTTGAAGTTCTAATAAATTATTATAGAATTTCTTTTTATCCCCAACATGTTTTAAAGTTTCTTTAATATTACCAACACATTCATTAAATCTATCGATTAAATATGGGGCACTAGGTAGTTTTTTTGTAGGATATTTATTTCTATTTAGTACAAATGAAATAAAATCTTCATTTATAACTCCTGAACCATCACTTACACTATATGGCATTAACGCCCACATTGAGTGACGTATTTCGCCTGTATTACCTATATCTGAGAGTATGTCATCGTTTCCGTCTTGAAAACCAAACATTTCATGTATACGATATTGTTCTTTTTTCATATGAATATATTAACTATAAACATAAATACAAACGCACATATAAAAGGAATTTTAATAATAAAAAAAGCACAATAATTATCGTGCTTTTGCTTTATTTTTTGCTTGAATATCTTTAATGACTTCAATTACAATGGTTTTTACCATTTCTTTATTTTCCTGTAGTACTTCTTTAATTCTTTCAATTGCATACATTTCAAGTATGGTACTCTTTATAGCTTCTTCAACAACAGGACCAAAGTTTTCAATAAGATAATTATCTACTACCTTTTTCACATTTTCAACTAAATAACCTTCATTTAAGTTCGTTTGAGGTTTTTGTGTATGTAGATTTCCTGTTGGATTAGCATAACCTTCTATTTGTTCAGTTAAAGTTTGTTTTTTTCTTCTTTCAATTTCTTCCCATAATAATTCATCTCTATCCTGAGATAAATCATTATTATGTGCTGTTGACTGATGATTTAAAGGAACTACATTTTGAGCTGTAGGTAATATTGGATTTACATTATTATGTATTATACCCTCCCGTTTTTTCTCAGCAGTTTTATTTTCAACTAATTTAATCAAATTTGTTGCGGTGTTTGATTTTCCCGTATGTAGTGAAGTAAGTAATCCATTTAAAAATTCGTCTCTTGCAGGTACAGACATACCAGTACTTTCACCTAATTTAGATGATATAATACCTTTTTCTTTTTTACGATTATCAATTTCAGCTTTTAACTTATTTAAATCTGGTTTTATCATTATCCTATATTATAAAATTTTATTATTTTTTATAAATACTATTTTATTTGAAAAAGGTCTTTTTTTGTGTTTCTTCTTGTGTGATATTATTTTTAGTTTTTTCGAAAAAACTATTATCTACTTTTTCATTTGGTTTAACTAAGTCAATGTACAAATCTTTTAAATTACCTACTATTGATTCGGGTGGAAGTTTAGCTTTATCTGCAATATCTCTAAGTACCATATCACCATTCTTATCTGTAACAACTAACATATTTTGAGGTGATTTTTTCTTAATTTTTTTACTGATTCCCCATAAATGTTCGATTTCATCAGCAGTAGCTTCTCGTTGTTTCTTACCTGCTTGTGAAAAATACTGAAATTTTTCTTTTTGTCCCGCAAATGCTGATGGTGGTGCAGGTATTTTTTGTGCAATAACAGCACCTTGTTTACTTGTTTCTGGTTTATTGCTAGTTAATTCAACTGCTGCTACAATATTTTGCATTTGAGAATCATTTGGGTTATACTGATTAATCATTTCAGGAGAAAAATTATCAGTTCTAAAAATTTTACCTGTTGGTAAGAATGATGTGATTTTATCTACTCTAAATAATCTCCATCCATATTGATATCTGCCTTTTTCATCGGTATATTTTTTTTTACTATCCGAATTTCCTGCTACTTCCCATGCTCTTAATAACATATATGGACTTGTTTGTGCTTCTTTAGATTTCGAATAACCCAATACCATTGGCTTTACAGTTCGATAGCCTTTCATAACTGTATCGTCTCCAGCATAGTAAATATAAACTATTTTATGCTTTTGAATGGCATCAACAACAGTACTTTCACCAACACCCTCATTTAAAAGTTGTCTAAAGTGAATTAAATTTTCGAAAAATAATTTAACTTCATTTAACATTTTATGCCGTACCTGCGTTATATTCTTTATTTCTATTAAATTTATTTTTAGCTATTAAAGTTTCTCTTACTTTAATATCTGTTGCACCACCGACTTCACCATTCATTTCACCTTTACCTAATTCATCACCATTAGATAATGCATCAGAGTGACCACCATTATATTGGTCATTATTGTCATAATCATTTTTAGCTATCAACACTTTTCTAAAAGGTAAGCTAATATCTTCTAATCTGCTCATAATTTATATGTTATTTGTTTCATGTTATTTATTATAAATACATTATTCGTATTTTTTAAATGATAATAAAATATATTCTTTTAAATTAGGTACGGTATCCAAGAATTCTATTTCACTTATATCATACCATCCATAATTAGTATTTTCATCATTTAATTGAATATCTGTCGGGTCACCCGTATAACGGCAAGCAAATACATGTTCTGTACTATCGGGATTTCTCTGAATATTAAATCTTTTAATAAATTTATCAATTTCTAATCCAGTTTCTTCTTTAATTTCTCTTTCAACAGCTTGTTGTGGATTTTCACCTTTTTCAATTCCACCACCAACTAATCCCCATTTATTTGGCATCCATTGCTTTGGCTCGCTAGACCTCTTTAAAAGTAAAAATTTATTATCATTATTTACTATGACGGCAATTGCATTTTTTATCAGTTCCTTTTTTTTATCTTTTTTTACTTCATTTAATCTCGGTGTCTGATATGCTTTAGTTCCGAGATTTACATCAACATGCATATCCTGTCTTACATCTTTTGACCTTTTAACAGCATCTCTATCTTGTTGTAATTTAGAATCAATAAATGCTTTCATTTGGTCGCCTCCTGCGAGAGCATATTGATTATTATCAACAAAATTATTATTATCGAAATCATGTTTGAGTTTTTTCATTGCCTGATAGGTTATTACACCATTTCTAAGCATGAATTTAGCTCTTTTAACGCCATTACCTGTTGGAGTTGTTATAAGAGCTGTCTGAATGCTATTTAATACTTCTGAGGGTATTTTATACGATTTATTATATAATTCCTGATTAGCCATTCTTTATTTCCAGTAGATTAATAAGTTTATCAATATCTTTTTTATCGAGTTCTAGTTTATTAATTAAACCAGCAATCTTTTCAATTTTCTTTTCTTTGATACCCTTATCCTTAGTCCTATCAGTAATTTCATCTTCACTTTTTTTATTAACCATTTTATCTTCAGCAACTCTACTTTCACCAATATTTTCAGTTTTTTTTCCTTTGAATTGCTTTATCAAATTAAGAAATTTATCGACTAAATCAATTTTTAATTTATTTTCACTGCCATCAGATATTTTTCTGAAATCAGACTTTAATTTATTTGGATTTTTATAGTAATGTTCTAAAGTCAATAAATAAGTTTCTTGTACTACATTGATTAATTCGTTAAAATTGATATCTATATCGTCATTAGTATCTTCTTCACCTTCCATAAAAGGCATTAAAGTAAATCCAAATCGACCTAACATATCATATCTAAATGGTTGTTGGCCGACTTTAAGGTTATAATCAGTAGTATTACTTGCACGTGTTTCTAAATCTGCCCCAGATGTTGGTACATCATCAACCCCAATTAAATCGCCATTTGAATCTATAATTTCTATTAAATTTTTCTTTTTCAATCGCATGATACTATATTTTAGTATAAATACTATTAATTATCAATATGTACTATTCGCTATCGTCTAAATCTAAATATTCTTCGGCTTCATTTTCTCTATTTAATTCACTATTTGTTACGTATTCATCGAGCATCGATGCCCCACCATCAACTTCTTCAATTAACATTTCCAATGTAATATTTTCGCCTAGACCAAATTGCTTTTTAAATAATGGAAAATATTTTTCACGTTTTTCTTTCATGGCTTTTAAATACACGTCTTTTTCCGTTTCAATAGCTAATGTAATTGCAAGATTTTGTAATTTTTCTTCTTCTTCTGCTCTTTTTTTATCGAGTTCTATTTCCAATTCACTTTTAGGAACATCTACGTCTTCCCTGATAATTTTAATAAATACACCATTAAAAACACCGAGTTGATATTGACTGCCTTCTTTAATAAGAATCAAATCGTCTTTTTCATAATTTTCATTAGTTGATTTGATTCTGGGTTTATTCTTACTATCCATTATATCATTTAAATATTTCAATGCATTTTCATATATTTCAAAATAAACCGGGTCTTCGTCATACATTTTAAATCCATCCCAAACCAATTTCGGATTATAACCAGTTACATTCCAAAATTCGACTTCCATTTTTTCTAAATGCATTGATTCCTCAAATGTGTCTTTATCGAAATTTTTAAGTATTAATTCATCGGGATTAAAACTTTGTTTAGTTACGTCTTCAATCACTCTTTTATTTCCAAACTCATCCTTTTCTGTTTTTTTCACGAATTTAGACAACATGGTTTTCTGAACTTTTTCATCAAATCCCATTAATAGTGAACTCACCCGACTATTAAAAGCTTTTAAATATTTTGGAACATTATATTTACCAGTCAAATCAGGATTTTCAAGTAAATCTTCGTTACTTATAAGAGTTGCTGCATATCTTAATTCACCAGTTTCTTTATCAGTAATCATATCAGAATTACCATGTGATTGTAAATAACCTGTATTAACGTGATATACGACACTATCTAATTCAGGTTCTGGTGGCATATAGTTAATAATTAATTTAATCTTATCTGCAATTGTTAATTTTTCATCAGGTTTGCTTATTACTAATTCTGCTCTATGTTTTTGAAATAATTCTTCTGCAATTTTTTCACGTTTTTCAATTAATAATTCCATATGTGCTTGTTTGGCCTTTTCCCTGCCGTTCTTATCATTACCTCTTTTTCTATATCCATTTATAGTAGTTTTAACCTTACTTTTACTTGCAATTTTTTTCAAAGGTATTCTCATAAAGCGTAGGTCATCCACATAATCATAGTAATAATCAACAAATTCCTTTCCTTTACCATGAAGAATTAAATCAAATCCTTTATCAATAAATTCTTCGATATATTCAGGCATCACTTTAGATTTTATAGTGTTACCAGTTAATTTAACCCTTTCTTTTAATTCACCAGTCTTTTTATCTTTAACTGTTGATAGTGTAGCATAATTGATACGTGAAAGATTCAAACACGATATGTATTCACCGTCATTATCAACACTCATATAAGGTGGCATCATTTCTTCATTATTGAACTTTTCAATTAATGCATTAATTCCGACTTTACCATTATATTCCCACATATCTTCAATCGCACCCTCAGTTACACCCTCAGTTACACCCTCATTATTAACTTTAATTGTTGTTTTATCGGGTATTTGGAAATTAATACCATCAGTAACTGCTAATAAAGCAATACAATTATATTTACTAAACCACGATATTGCATGTCTTAATTCTAATCGACCACAACAAGTAATTCTGGCAGCACATCTATTATCTGACCAGTTAAATGATATGCCCGAACCTAATGCACCGAATAATGAATTATTTAAAATCTTGATAGGTAATTGTTTGATTTTAAACATTGCTCTATCTGCATCAGTTATTTCATTATTCATTAATTTATTATATACATCATGGTCAATTTCTTTAAGTAATGCCAGTTCTTCGGCATTTATATCTTCATCAATCGCAAGTTTTTTATATATGTTACGTGTTGTTGTTAAATAAAGTAACATTTTTTTAATAACACCTGTAATATCAAACATTGGAAATATATCCCATGTTAATTGAAGCATAGGGTATAGAGAAGCATAGTCAATTTTAATTATTCTCGTACTATATCCAACTTTAAAACATCTTGCAAGACCACCAGAAAATGCTTCTTTTTTTTCTGAAAATGGTATGGCAATATTATTCTCATAACTCCACGCAGTTAAAAGTAAATTCCAAATAGCTGCAGTTCCCATTGTACATACACGTTGATATGTAGTCGGGATAATTTTTGCAAGCATAAATGAAGATTGATTATATAATTCGTCTACTTGTTCAGTTTCCCAAAGGTCATCAAGAAGATATTGTTTTACTAATTTCTTACCACCAATAAATTTTAACATATTTTTAGGAATGGCTGTTTTTCTAAACCAATTTACAAAATTTTTATCGTTACCTAAATATTTGTTTCTTAATGTTTTATATTGTTCATCACTAATATCACATTTATTTGCTTGTAAAGTATATAATTTTTTAGCCGTATCCTGATAATCATTAGGAACTTGCAAATAATTATTTATTTCATCAATAACAAATATTTTATTTTCAATATAATAACGACTAATTGCTTTGTCTTCACCCGGAATATATGTTCTATTTGTTTTAGCAATTTTTGCAAATTTTGAAATATATTTTAATCCAGTTGCTTTTATTTCGGTATTAACTGCAGCAGCTCTTTTTGTTGCATGTAAAATATCTATTATCGAAATATAAGGTATTTCAGTTGCAGTATACTTTTCAGAAGTATCACCATATTTAACTGAAACATTAGCTCTTCTATTTAAATGAAATCCATCTTTAAATGGAGTAGATAATTGATTCAAATCCATTTTCAGTACTTTCGCCCGACCTAATATAAATTCGAAATCAAATTCTTCTGAATAATAACCTGAAATAACAGCGGGTTTTAAATATACTATAACGTTGAAAAAATCTTGAATTAATTTTGCTTCCGATTCATCGTCATCTATTTTTTCAACCTCTAAAATAACTTCAAAACCTCTATTATCTCTTACCCCTATAGCAAAAACTCTTGCTATTTGATAACGTAAACCAGTTGTTTCGATATCAAATGTAACCTTATGGACATCTTTATACTCTTCAATTCCTTTGTATAATCTTGATTGTGTACTTATGAAAAATTGTTCAGTAGTTCTTGAAGCATGAAACATATCTCTATACATATAGATAGGTTCACCTTTAGCATCTTTAATAATATTACCACTACCATCTTTTAATTTTTCATATGGATTGATTTTTCCGTCTCTAAAAAAATTAATAATGGCATTATAGGATTTACTACTGGTTACTTTAAAACAATAACCATTTTTCAATCTTTTATGATTCCCGGTTTCAAGGGGCGTAATCGTTATACCATATTTTATTTTTTTATTTTCAATAATTTCTGGATTATCTGCATATAACTTTAAATCATGTAATTCCAGATTTTTCATGTACATAAAAGGAACATACTCTATCTTTTTAATTACTGGATTTTTTCCGGGTTCATGTATAACACATTCTGCTTCATTTGTATTTGGATTAGTTTCTACATTAACCAAATAATTTAAATCATTATTATATCCATCAAGAAAACTCTTGATTTCACTTAATATATTTAATTTATCCATAATTAATTTATTAGTTCGTATTTTAATATTTTCTTTTTACTATCGAAAGTGTATTTGTAATTTTCTGTAGAATATTCATTTTCATCGATTATTGACTGAGTATCAGTAGGTAGTATACCTGATAACCAAAGTGCAGTAATTAAATTATTTCCGACTATTGTATGATATCCATTCCTATTTTTTATAGAATAGTCCAAATATGCAATATCATTTGCATTTTCCAAATAAAGTTCGAGAATATATTTAAAAATATCTAATATAGTCTCTTCATTCATTTTAGTAGCAATGTCTCCACCTTTAATTAATATTTCTAATAATATATCTGAAAATGGATTTATATTCCACCTATAATGGTTTGCCATGTTTTTCTTTAATTATTTTAATCACTTCACTAAGTACAGATTCGCTTACATCTGAATTATAATCTTCATTATCCATCACTCTAACTATTTCCTTTCTCTTATTTTCAACAGATGTGAACACATAATCATCAATTGTATCTGGAAATACTGGTACATAGATGTTTACGGCATTTTTCTGGGAAATTCTATGACATCTATCTGCTACTTGGTCATATTCTCCGGGAACGAATGGTGATGTCAACATAAACAATTTACTTGCTGCAGTAAGTGTTAATCCATATTTACATGTTTGAATTGACCCATTAAATATTTTCATATTATCATTAAGGTCTTGGAAATGTTGCACAATTTCTGCTCGTTCCTCTACTGTTTGGTCACCTGTATGTAAACCAGCAATACTTCCAAATTTTTCTTGTAATTGATATAATGATTCTTTAAACATATCAACTATAACGACCTTTTCACCAGTTTCTAATATATTTTCAACTAATTCAATAACATGTTTGATTTTCAATAATGATACATATTGTCTTAATCTGAGCATTATTGTTAATGGATTAGATGTTGGATGTACAATGAATTCATTTGCAACATTTTTCTCAATATCTTCATAAATTCGTGCTTCCTCTTCGGTCATCTCAAGAACTATACGTTGATAAGTCTTATCTGGGAGGTCCTTTAATACTTCAAATTTTCTTATTCTATGAGTAAATGGTGCAATTTTATGATATAATTCCTCAAGTTTTGATTCTGCACTATCCGTAACATATCCCCAACCGTTTTCAATATCACGAACCATTCCACAATAATACTGATAAAAATATTTCTTAGTTGGGAAATCTAATGGTGATATTTGATTCAATACATTATATAATTCATATGCTCTATTTGGAGCAGGTGTACCGGAAAGAAATATTTTACTTACTTTTCCATCTCTAAATATTTTCTTAGTAAATGTACGATTAAAGTTTTTATATGTATTGCTTTTAGTATTTTTTATAGCTTGACACTCATCTAATATAAGACAATCAATCATTTCAATACCCAATTTATTCCATTTCGCTTTAAATTTTTTAATGTCACCGGAATTAAAGAAATCATAATTTACAATTACATATTTAGCGTCTTCAATACCACAATTATTTTTATTCCAGTTAACAATATGAGCACTGCTATTTGTAAATTTTTGTATTTCACCATAGTAATTAAACTTTAATGAATTAGGTGTAATAACAAAAATTTTTTGAAAATTATTCATTTCAGCATAAAGTATAGAAGATAAACTTTTACCTGTACCCATTTCGTGTGAAATCAATGTGTTACGAGTAGCATTCATAAACATTGCAGCAATTATTTGATGAGGAAATAATTTTATTCCTTCTTTTAATAATGCATGGCATTGCTCAGAATACTGAACATATGTTTCTTCCAGTTCTTTTTTATATTTTACCCAATGTTCTTTTTTTATATTTAGTTCTGCAATGAATTTACGTTTTTCTTCTTCTTCGACTTCAATTTTTCTGATTTGTTGTATGAATATTTTACGACTATCTTCATTACCAAAGTCAAAATATAATTTTTTTGACTTTTTATATGATTTAATTAATGTAAATAATCCAATTGTAGTTAATTCCCATACTTTCATAGAAGCATTCCATTTTCTATGTTCTTCGGGAAGTTCTTTTATCCTTGTAGTTAATTGGTCGTTAATTAAAAAACGGATATAATATGCCTGTCTTCTACGAATTCTTTCACAATGAATTATAAAAATAGGCATCTGCATAATATAATCAATTTTATGCAAATATATTTAAAATATTATGAGGAAAAAAGAGTTTTATAAAATAATACGAATTAAACTACAGTTGTTTTAGTGATTGAATCCGAAATTATTATATTAATTTGGTTGTCAACTGGTAATTTTATTTTCCCGCATCCATATTCTGGATTTAAAAAATCGAGTACGAATTCACCTACATATCTACCTGATTTTGAAGTCTGTGATAATTTAAATTTATAAACTAAAGTATATGTCAGTTCATCTGGGAATTCTGGTCTATTGGTATTAATAACTAGATTTGCAGCTACGTTTGCTATACGATACAAACCAGTATCTGCATCCATCATTGAGAATGTAACAGCTACATTTTCAAGCATATCTTTAGTAATATCATATTGTTCTAAAACAAACTGAGTTAAAGGATATTTTAATACTGGTAAAGTACTGTCCTTTTTTATGAAAAAATTGTTTATGTTGAATGTACTGTAATTCATTATTTTATTATTTATGAAAAAAAAATTATCTTTCTCTTTTACCCCTGATACTTTGTTTATTTGGTACTATTTTACTAAAATTATTATCCATTTCGAAATCATAGTTTTTTTCTAAGCTCATTTTGTATGAACCACTACCTGATTTAATATATAATTGCCTAATTAACGGGTCATAATTTAGTTCGTCTATAAGTAATGGATTTCCTTTATCATCATAGACAGTCATGCCTATTAATAAATTACGAAATAATATTTCTAAAAAATTTGTTTCTTGTTTTGCCATTATAAATCAGTATATATATTATAAGTACCACACACAATAACATCATTGAGTGCCGCTTTAAATTCATCCCAAGTTCCTTGTAGTAATGTATAACCATTTTCTTCAAGTCCTTGTCCACTAAAACCATTTATCGAATATATATAATCGATAATACCATCACTACTATCGTTATACTCAATACCTAAGACACCTACCTCAATATATAACGAAACCAATGCTTTAACTGTACTAAAAAGGTCTTCACCATCGTTTCGATTAAGATATTGTAAAACAGTAAATTTAGCGTAATTCCATCTTTGATTATATGCTACAATATTTTTTAAATGATGTTTATGCCATGATTGTAATACAAATCCTTGTGCTTGTGCCTGTGACCAGCCTTTTGTTGTCATTAAATAAATTACAGCAGTTGTTGGGTCTGGATAAGCATAATATTTAATTACCAAATCTTTTTCGGCATTTGTTAAACCAGTCCAACCAAGTGATTGTGCAATATCTTTAATTGCGAATTTTATAACGCTATAATCATTTGCACAATTTTTTCCAAATTTATCCCAATAGGTAATCGTATCGATATTTGTATAACCACTTGGTGTAGTATCACCACTTTTAATGATTATAAATGGTTTGTTTCCATTTAAATCAACATCCATCCATGATGTAATATCAATCCCAACAGTTTGACCACTAATTTGATATGCTAATAAATATTTTTTCATGTTATTTTATTTTAACTTACTCTTATTATACTCACATTAGCGTCTCTCATGCTTAACGTACCTGCACCTTCTGTTGCAAACTGTAAGGTAATTGTATGTGTTGTTGCCGTAGCAAAAGTTATATACGTTTCTCTGGTTGTATATACCCATGTTGTATTATCACCTAATTCAAAATTATGAACACTACCTAAATTAACTGCATCAACCTGAATTCTACTAAGCATATCACTGTTAGTAACTGTTGTAGTCATACCATAACTAGCAGTAACTTTATAAGTGCCTATAGGAAGACTTGCAGTATTTACAGTTATTTTAGTTGCAAATGTCGGTGTTACGTTTGTTGTTGTCGTTGTCGTTAAGTCCTGAACATATTGGAAATTTTCACCATAAACTTTTGCTCCAACCTCAACCAATCTCGCTGAAGTAACGGTACTTACGACAACCTTACCAGTTGCATTACTTATTAATGTTCTACCTGTAGTTAAATCATTTGTTGTAATTGTTGTTGCACCACCAGTAATTGTATTTTGTTTTGTGGTATCACTTGCATGTACGTGGTCTTGACGAGCATAACGTAAACTTGTTCCAATTGCCACAGTACCATCCATTAATGGATTTACATTTGCTGCTTGACCAACTACATAGGCTGTTGTTGCTATTTGTGTTGTGCTAGTGTTTGCAGCAGCAGTTGGTGCTGTTGGAATTCCTGTAAATGCAGGACTTGCAATATTTGCTTTCAATCCAATTGCTGTTGCTGTTGCACCACTATAACTATTAATCTCAGTCTTATTATAATAAGTATTTGGAATTGTTGTTCCGGAATACGTATTAAAAGAAGTTTTACTTAAATAAGTATTTGGTGCTGTCGTTCCAGTATATGTACTTAGAAATGATTTACTTGCAAATGTTGCAGGTGCTGTTGTTCCTGTATATGTACTAAATATACTTACGGCCAATCTACTCGTATTAGTTGGATGTATATGGTCTTGTCTAGCAAATAAATTAGATGTTCCTATAGCAACACTACCATCCATTAATGGATTAGCTGCTGCACCTTGACTAATATACCATGATGTTGTCGCAGCACATGTACTATTATCATTCTGTACTGGTTTAGGTACTCTTACTTCACCCGTAAACGTAGCACCACTAAGACTTGCTTTAGTATTTATTTTAGTATTTGTTGCACCAGTATAACTATTAATTTGAGTCTTATTATAATAAGTATTTGGCACAGTTGTGCCACTATAAGTATTAAAATTACTAATTGTTAATCTTGCTGTAATTGCATTAGCATATTCAATAGATTGAGTCTGTAAATTAGTACTAATAAATGGTGATGTTGGACTAACACTAACATTTTCAGAACTAACTGAAATAATACCAGCAGATGAACCAACTTGACCGATTCTTGATGTTGTTAACATTCCATATGCTTCAATACGAACATTACCTGTTGCACCACTATAATCAGAATTCGTTCTAAGTGTAATTCTCTCAGCTAAAACAAATTCAGTAGAAAGACCCACTACAGCATCTAAATTTAATATATGTGGATTTTCACTTTGTGCAGCAGCAAGACTAATATATGTATATTGTGGTTGTAAAACAACTGCACGATACAATTGACTACCACTATCTGATGCTACAGGTATTCTTATTAAATACCAGTTAGCATAATTATCATTTGCCATTTCTACATCACTGAAACTACTACCATTCCAACGATTATATAGCGGATATACACCACCCATTCTAAATAAATTAGATTGTGTAGTTAAAAATGTTGGTGTACCTGTACCTACAAAATATATTTGTGTGTAACTACCTTCTGTCCATGCAGGTAAAGTACTTTGAATATCTTCGTCTGCAATAATACCAGCATCAAATCCCGGTGTATTATCGGCATCTGTTGGATTTGCTGGTTGAATAGCATATGTTGCTGTGGTTAAACCAAATCCAGATACTCTATATGTTCCAATTACTCTATGGAATTCTCTATGAACAGTATATGGCATTGTACCATGTACTTCACGTAATGCCCAACTTGTATTTGCAGGTCTATATGCAACCTGTAAATCATCAAATTCCCAAGGAATACTATACCATACAAAATTCTGACCATCAGTACTATATAAAAACCAAGCAGAAACACTATTAGCATGTGCACTTGATGTCCAAGATGTACCTAAACTATATTTAACGCCTTTCCAATAATATTCAACATTACCAGTAACGGCACTGAGTGTAATTGTTCTATTAGTACTATTATAAGATACATCAATATTTTCATTATTAATAAAACCAGTTGGTTCTTTAGTATCATCATACATTGTCTGGGTATTACCAGTATATGTATTAATCTCGGTCTTATTATAATAAGTATTTGGTACAGTTGTACCACTATAAGTATTAAAATTAGTTATATTTAGTTTTAAATTATCTGCATCATTTACATATTTTCTAGTTATAACATCTAAATCTGTTGTAAATGTTGGTTGTGATTGATATCTTTGAATACCAGTTAAATTTCTACTACCATCTGTTCTTAAATATTGTAAATGGTCATCAGCACCTAAACCAGCTAATTCACCGTGAATTGTAATTGTAGTACCACCACCTGCTTGTCCACCTTCTCTGTCTTGGAATGGTAATGGTCTAATGTCATAAATTTTACCCGTTAAATCTGTTACGCCAGAGGTAGTGATAATTGCAGCCATTTTGATTGCAGCTTCATTTAATGATGGCGGTAGCGCAGGTAAAGCACCATCAACAGCAAGTGCTTCATTATCATAATAGGTCTGAGCAAATATGAGATACATGTTATCATCACTACTTCTAATCACAAGATTTCTTGCGTATTTACCTGCAGGTAATTTAGGTATTGTATAATTCGCAACCATAGTACCTGTTCCACCAGCACCAAAATATGGTGTTTTTAAATAAATATTTGTTTGTGAACCAGTCCATGTTACACCAGTTACAGGTGTCATATATAAATTGGTGTCACCTGATAAGTAAATGAAATTATCATCAGAAATTAACGAAGTTAAATCGGTTGTACCTGTAACTACGTTACTTCCTTGTGTAAATGTTACACTTGCTGTAATTGCACTATGTGAGGGTTTTGTGATGTCATTCCATCTATTGGTAGGTATTTGACCACCATCAACTAAACTAAAATAATAATTGGTCTCCCAAGCCAAATCAGACGAGTTATAGAAGTTTAGAAACTTAAATGTTGAGGCATCAGCACTACTAATTTCCGATAATTGTTGGTCAAGGAGTCCGAATTGAACCTTACATGGTGGACTTGTGATATGAAGCGTATTGCCTGTTGATACCTGCACTTTACCACCATTATCATAGATAAAATATCCTTGTCTTAACATGAAGTTAATACTTCTTGCCAATGAATTCAAGACAATACAACCACATTGCTGTATTACACCAATAACACTACCGCCCCAATAGAAGAAACCTAATCTAATATTATGAATACCATCAGGATTACTTGTATCTACTTGAATATCTCCATTTGTATCTACATAAACATAATATGTGCCTTCGGTGTAACCACTTACATTGAATGTTTGAGCTGACCAACTAATTTCTGAGTGAAAATCTGTATATGAAATATAACCTGTACCACCACTAACAATAAGCGTCTGTGTTAACCTACCAGTCAATACAGTTTCTGGACTAAGCCTACCAGACCCTTGAGTATCTTCAGTATATTGAGCACTTTTCTGCACGTAATCATCGACATTATTTACACCTACCCAATGTGGTAAAGAAATATTAACATCGGAAGCATTACGTGTTTCTAAATCTGCTAAATCAGAACCTGTTTTATTTACTTTATCCCATGCAATTGTACCACCAGTATATGCATTAAATGTTGCTGTTAGTAATTTGGTATCTGTTACGCCTGAGATGTATATTATATCGCCTTCAATACCTTGTAATCTTGTATCTGTTGCACCAGTATAAGTATCATAATCACTTGTTTTTACAAGTAAATCATTATTACTACCACCAGAATATATAATGTATTCAATAAGATTTACGCCATCAAATGTAGTACCTGTCGGCAAATATGGAGTTCCTGTAAACACTGGACTTTCTAAGAAAGCAAATGTCTTTCTTGTACCACCAGTAGGTGTACCATACCAAGAATTTCCTTGGAATTCCATTGCACCTATTTGTGGTGTTGTTAATAAATCACCTGTATTAAATTTAAGTGGAGCTACAGTTGTACTACCACTGGTTATGTGTATTTTCGCTGTTGGAATTGTAATTCCAAAACCAGTGTTACCACTACCAGTCATCCTAACTATCTCCGTTGGTAACGGACTACTAATATTTGAATGTGTTTGAAATATTAAATCACCATATTTTGATGTACCATCACCAGTATATTTAGCATAAATATCCGCCAATAACACACCTGTTTCAATAGTCCCAACACCAGCACCCCATAAAATATGGCCGATTTCATCACCCTCCTGCACTGGTAATGGATTGTTTGCTTTTCCTCTGTTCTTAGCAAATCCTAAACAGAAACCTTTATCGTCTTCGCTTGAAAGTCTTAATCTGAATCCAGCAATACACGTTTTTTCGGTTTCAAACTGTACCATACTCTCAAACAGAGATTTATGGCAACTATCCGGTATTGTACCTACTTGTAATAAATTACAACTAGTAAGATTACCGCCACCAATAGACGTTCTACCGATACCGTCTACAAAGAAACTCAGATTGTAATCATTATATGATGCGTATACACCAAATCTCTTGTCATTACCTATACCAACATTTTTTACTGTAGGTGAGGTTGTTGGACTTGTAGATGTTCTTATTCTAAT
>Ga0307376_10000665_pt1 | contig 42111 bp, 59 predicted proteins | sample TR2MG_FD_202536 | JGI IMG/M metagenome (GOLD analysis project Ga0307376, IMG submission 202536) | Soil microbial communities from Risofladan, Vaasa, Finland - TR-2 | ecosystem: Environmental > Terrestrial > Soil > Coastal area > Acid sulfate soil | place: Finland: Risofladan, Vaasa | collected...
TATCTCGTGCATTAAGCGGTAGTGCTGGAACAAACATCATAAATGCCAGCGATTTTCTGACTTGATAATCTTGTCCGTCTGCAACTTTATAAGGTAGTAACGATATGCTTCTCATATATCCTCCATTGTAGTCGATTTCAGATAACTTAATTTCTGTTGTCTATCTGCTTTTATTATATTGCTACGAAAGTGGCCAAGCACCATGCCCTCGTTGCAGCATCCTGCGCATCTATCGGGTTAGCGACTCCTGAGATACGATGAGCAAGTAGGTTGAGATGCGGTGTGTCGGTGACGCCATCTATTCTCAGGACTTCAAGTACAGTCGTCTTTGCGGCATTCGGGACACGGACATCAAATCTCCCCGGATATTGCGCGTGGTCTGCGCCATAGCAGACTAAGAAAGCACCCTTACCGGCAGTCGAGTTCCCGCCAACCATATAAACGAACTGGTCGTTGATTGCTGTACGTATCACACCCCCACCACCGAATTGTAGATAGTTATACGGGAGACTAACTACTGGGATGGTTACACACCCGATGCAGTCAATAACAGTCAGGTCGGCGTTGTGCGCGATGTTCGGCACGTAGATGGCGAATGAACCAGTGTTGACAGAATTGTACCCCTGCGCTCTGAAACCGGAGCCACTCCCGACACCCCCGGTGCCACCAATAATATCCACTGTCCCAATATCAGACGATGCGTAAATCTTGTGGTTCTCTAGCATCTGAATGCCGTGGACATTGACGATATCGTGACTTGCCATATTCAGACTCGGGGCGTCGGCAGAAGGAATATGAGCGGCCAGCACATAAGCGTTCTTCGCGGCGTTCGAGACGTAGAAATGCAAAGCCCCCGGATACACGGCGTGGGTGCTTCCGAAGAGGTTTATGATTGCGCCGAAAGCCGAGGTTGTGCCACCGAGGAGCTGGATAAGACTATCATTTACATCTCTGTGGATTCCAAATGCCGTTATTGCATTCGAGCAATCGCACTTGAAATAGCCCGTTGCAGTCTCATACGCCATTGTCCCAAGACTGAGGAGCGTTTGGACTTGTACCACGGACAATGCAGCGATGTTTCCCCCGGTGATTCTTCCCACGAGGGTCTGTTCTGCTACAATAAGGGCTGCAGGTGTATCATCAAGAGTGGCTGCCAATATTGACTGAGCATCATACAGTGCCTTCGGGACAAGACCATCGGTAACGGTTTTAACCGCGTTTGATGTTGGAATGACCGTATCTGAATTTGCCAGGGCTCCAGTATCAATCTCGGTGATTGCAGCGGCAGCGTCATTCACCAATGAAACAACGGCAGCACCACCGATAACCTGCCTGGTCTGGTCAAGAGATACTGGTGCCGTTGCCGTGAGATTTCCTTTTGTTACTGTTGGCTCGAATCCGGTATGCCCTGCATCTGCATAGGCAAGATTGGATAGTTCTGAGTGGACTTGGGTTACGGATTGCCGCAATGAAACGTTAGCTACATTCTCAATTGCGAATGCCGTATTGACTGATTTCTTAACAATGATCCTGCCACAGAGAATATAGAATGATGCAAGTTGTGGGGGTAGATCGGGGATCATTGTTGCTGTTGCTTGTGCCTGTGTATAATCGCCAGTCCCAAGAACAATGTCAATTTCGTTGGTAGTGACATTCCGGAATATCCAGTTTACCGCATAACGATTGGCAAGCAGGTCTGTCAATCCGAACGGGGCAACGGTTAGATCGTATTGTGTATTGTTATAATTAGTAGCGGCTGTTTTCGCCCAAGTCCCGGCACCTGTATGATACCATAAATCCGAAAAGACACCAACACCACCCTGTGCAATTGCCGTCAGGATAGTTGCATCAATTCTGCGTGTTCCGAACCATACAACCCCTGCACCGATATTTACAACCCGCACACCGGTTTCTGTGATAGTAAGTCCGCTTTCCTTTTCAATGCCTTCAGATCCCCTGATCCTCAGTACCCTGTCAATATTTCTTGCAGTCCCGCCTTTGCCTACGAGTCCATAAGAAAGCTGGTAATCGATTACAGCTCCAGCCAGTGATACCCGTGCGACAGGGACGTAGTTTGAATGGTTGATGGTACTCCTGCTGGCTGTAGCTCCATATACCGGTGTTCCGGCGCTCCAGAAAACATAAATGTAATTTACCACGCCAGCAGTAACAAGAAGGTTGTCATCCTCTGGGACGGTCTTTCGGTAGAGGGTTTCATCCGCACCGAATACTGCATCCGACCTGATGAGGACCTGGCAGGTTGTTACTTTGATGTGAGTTGCATCGACTGAGGTAATTGTCGGTTCTGAGAGGATTCCTTCATTATAATTCAGGTTCGGTGCAACCACATCTCCGGTAAAAGTTGGTGATGCAAGTGGTGCTTTAGCTGCAAGGTCTGCAACGAGCCCGACAACATCACCCTCCACATGACCGTGAGCTACGGGGTTCTGTGCATCCGCAAGGAGTCCGGAGAGACCGTCTATACTGATCTCGTCTGCAGCACCGTTCTCATGGGTGAGGTGGTGATCTACCGGGTTCTGGTCATCCGTGAGAAGGCCGGAGAGGCCGGCTACACTGATCTCGTCTATACCTCCATCCTCGTGTGTCAGGTGGTGTAATCCGGCGCCCGGGGGAACTGCCCACGTGGCATCACCCCGCAGGAATTTTGCAGCGTCATTCGGGGCTTTTAGGCATAGGCCGTGCTTTGCAATCGAGACATCAAGATCGGTATTATTGTCCGGGGCTGCTAGATCGTCCAGCTTAATCGAATCGGTTCCCCCATCCTCATGGGTCGTGTGGTGAGCTGCGGGTATCGGATGCGCCGGGCTAAAGTTAAATTCATTTGTTATCGGGTTCCATACCAAGATCCAGTTACCCATATCTCACCTTACGAGTACGTATAGCTCGTGCGGTCATCCCAGATTTTATCGAATTTCTGAGTCCCACCCGCCCATTGAACACTGACCGGGTTACCCCCATCATAAGTGATCTTCATAATTCTCCATGCTGCAACCGCTTGGGATGACCCTGTTGCCGCCTCACCCGCGTATTCGGGGTTACCACTGATATCGTATGAGATCGCCGTGGTGTACTTCGTATTAAGCGTGTAGAGGAGGTCCTTGTCATTACCCATCGTACTTCACCCGCACGTACACCTTGGTAAAGGTCAGTCCATCAGCGATGACGGCGAGATAAATACTCCGGGAGAAAAACATGCCCGCCAGGTTAACGAGGTATTCACCGTTTCGGTGCACGGCAACAATACCATTTATGTCTTCTGCCATGGTGGACAGTTCACTCCATGACTTGTAAAAACGGGTTTTCTGTCCATCTATATTCAGTTCAATAGAGAAGGCACTTGATGCAGATTTAATCACGAATTCCTGCATTTCGCCGCTCTTATCCTCAACTTCGAGCAGCTTGATAGTCTGGGTTATCGGAGTGTAATTTGTCCTGTCGAATGTGTAGGTAAAGGGCTTAACATCCGGTGCACGGACACCGGAGATCTGCGTCTTTGCTGGAGCTGTGGTCCTTTCTTCCCGGGCACGCGCTCGAACTGCCTCCTCGGATAGGAGAATCTGCTGCCACAACTCCATATTCACCACTTTTCAAGGATGCTGGTAATATTCCCATTTGCATCACGTTTTAGTTCAACAATCTTGTATCCAGTTGCCGGTGCTGATGTGCCTCCAAATGGCATCTGGGGGAATGCCATGCCCTGTTGCGGCAGGTTCATCATCATCATGCGCTGCATCATCATCATGCCGTGCATCAGCATATACAAGGACTGCAGCAGCAGCATCCCGAGCGGGTCAATCGGAAAAGGGAATTGCAACTGCTGCATCACCGGGAACTGCTCTGCTGACACCGCAGGCTGCATGACTGTCTCTGTCGGTCCCATGCCCTTCACCTCCTACAAAAAGATATGGGGGGGTATCGCCCTTACTCATCGTAGTACTGGATGAACAGGCTCGCGTTGCCCTTGGTTGGATACGCATTGATATATTTATCTTCTGCGATCGAAAACAGGGGGTAACTGTAATCCGTCGGACCCGCTTCAGGCAGATTCTGATGACCGAGCGCACCCAGAATGAGATTTACCTTGGCTGTCGCACTTGCTTTTGCCATCGTTGTGGCGTACACGGCAGATGTGCAACTGCAGACGTAAAGGTTCTGGAAAGCTCCAAACTCATTTGTTGCCCGTATGAACGTGACCCATCTTTTCATCCCTGCCGGGACTGCGGGTGCTCCGATGGAAGTGCCTGCTGTAGTGACCAACTTCCTGACCGTTTTGATGTCCGTATTACGGACACTGTTATCAGACATTTTCTTCGCCTCCCTCACTCATCAAAGTACTGCACGAACAGGTTTACTGTTGTCGTAGATGCGGTAACACCCAGATTTTTCCCTCCCGCGATACTGAACAGTGGCAGATCAGGATCTGGACCTGATGGCGGGAACATCAGGGGACGCAGGAGATTACTCCTGCTCATACTCGTGCCAAAACAATCCACGTTCAGTTTACGGTACGTTGCAGCGACGACACTTGCTGTTGTGGGCTTCGCGGAGATTGTGCTCGCAAGGTGCAACCCGAAGGTTGACATCCTTTTGACCGCGCTCATGCTGTCACACATGATAAATGTGACCCACCTCTTCATCCCAGCCGGTACCGTACCGCCAATGGAGAGTGTGGCTACGTTGTTTTTGATTGCCCTCACAACGGTTTTTAGATTAATGTTTCTTTGTGACATTTTTCCTCACCTCACTCATCAAAGTACTGGATGAACACATTTGCAGTTGTACACGAGCAGTAAAGTCCGAGCTGATGCCCTCCGGCGATACTGAACAGGGGCTTGTCCGGGTCCGGTACGGGAGGGATCATTAACGGGGGCAGGCCGTACGGAGCGCAGTGGGCGTGCGTTGCCAGGAGTCCTGTCCCACGGAGGTCAAGCAGCATCTTCCGGTTTGCGGCTAGCATAATGGATGCCTTGGACAGTGTACCTACTGAGGCAAGGCTGGCAATATGCAACCGGCACGTCGATACTTTTGTCACCAATTGACTGTCCAAGTACAGGAATGTGATCCACCGTGTCATCCCCGCAGGTACAACTCCCATACGGAGCCCATTGATGAGGGTTGAATTCGAGGTCTTGCTCATCACCAAGTAGTGGGCGGTTTTTAAATCAATATTTCTTAACATTTTTCTCACCTCACTCATCAAAGTACTGAACGAACGCTGAAACGGATGTTCCGGTTGCAACAAGCCCGAGGTATTTCCCTGCCGCGATAGACAAGATCGGAGCCTTTATCGTCGGGGCATCAGGGAACCGCAGCGGGGGTTTCCTCCCGCCGATGACGCCGGTCTTGCGGGTGCATCGCAGGTAAAGGATCGCTTTTCTGTTCGCAGCTAGCAATACCGATGCAACTGTTGGGTATTGTGTTACCACACTCGCAACATACAGACCGCAGTGCGACTGCCTTGTAAGTAGGGAGTCGCTTGAGAAAGGCGAGAACTGTACGAAAGTTACCCACCTCTTCATCCCAGCTGGAACGATGCCGCCCACGGTGAAACTTGCGGCTGTTTTTTTGACAACCTTTTGGTATGTCTTCAAATCAATGTTTCTTAACATGTACTTCACCTCATGCCACGGCTTTCAGGATGGCCTCTTTCGTGTCATCAAGCTTCACGAAGTCAACATCCAGAGAGGCACGCGATCTGTAATCAAATGAGTCTGCGATGCCGCCCAGCGTCACAAGACGGCAGGGTTGAGATCCTTTCAGAATCCGCTCAATGAGATCGGCATCGTGCATGATCGAGCAATTCAGACGGCGGATGCACAGATTCAGGATAAGAGATTCTGCTTGTTCAAGCGGGTTGTACCACGCGAACGCAACATCGAGATTGTACGGGATGAAGAGTTCCGTGTCAGGTGACGGGCGGGCGAACGGGCTTTCAAACCCATCAATGTACCCGAACGCACCCTTTGTTTTGATGCGCCGGACATCAAGGTTTCGCCTTGCGGTCTCGTATGGGTAGTACAGGTACTGGCGTATTGCACCTGGTTTCCAGCCCAAGAATACCTGATACACGTGATCGCAGCTTGTGACCCGGAGGAGATTATCAATCGAGTCTGCTGCAATTCCCAGTCGTGCGGCATCTTGCTGTGTGTCCGCAGCGATAGAGCCCACCTCATCATAATTGTAGTAAATGGTCTCTACACCCTGAACGCGGTAAAAAATATACCCTTGGCTAGGGAATCCCAGTCCCAAGAGGTGATTTTCCTTAACGAAACGTGGTTCGATTCTGTGTATGTCCATAGTCTCCCTTTCCTGTTATGTTTCAGGAGATAGTTGTCTCCACGGGCCCTACACCTGGGCGTAGGCGGTCTTGCTACGGAGATGGTCGCCCTTTCCGAAGTACACGCCAATCGGGCGGAGCAGATCTTTCCCGGCACGGCCGACAAGGGCCTGCAGGTACAGTTCCTGTTCACGCTCAATGACGATCGGCGTTGGGAGCTCGGCCACATGGTAATCGGTCTCCTCAAAATGTTCGTTGAGGTACCAGATCGGGTAGTCCCTGCCCTTGATCTTGGCCAGGATGGCATCAACTTTCGGCACATCGATCGGGTCGGCAAAACCGACAATGATCATGGTCGCGTACTTGGACAACTTCAGGGCGGTCGTTGAGCTTCCGATCCAGTCGTTCCACCGTGTGGTGACGTGCGAGGTTGCGTAGTACTTGACCCAGGTTGATGTTGAGTATACTGCCGTACTTGCATTCAGGAAATTCGGCTGGATGGCGGCCCAACCGAACTCGTTGGTATTTGCGTTGGCACCACCGAAAGATGCCTCAAGCTGGTACTTGGCGATCTCGCAGGCTTCGAGGATCGACCCCTTGTGGTCCTGCATGACATCATTCACTTCACGGAACCGGAAGTGCCGGGTCCACAGCTTGTCCCATTCATCCTCGAAGAGTGCCTTCTCGGAATCGGTCATTGCGATTTTTTGGTATTCAGCCATTTTTTTCACCTCAAATGATCATGCGCGGGGCAACCGCGAACTCAGATCCGAAACCCATGCCTGAGACAGAGGCTCCTGCTGGACTCGGTGCAGCGCTCACTCCGGGTAATTGGGGCAGGCCCGGGAGCTGCGGCATTCCCGCTGAGAGTAAAGGGAGCTGCGGCAGTCCCTGTGGCAACTGGGGGGGTGTTGCAAGTTCCGCACCAAGTCTCTGCACGCTCATCGAGAGGATCGTGTTGACCTCTCCGACGTGCCTAACCCCGAGATTGAGGAAATCTGCCGGCACCTGGGCCAAAACAGAGAAGATGTTCATTCCGGGGAGCTGATCGGGCATGTTCAGAACCTCCGGATAGTCTTCACTTTAGACTTTACATTATCGAGCACCGGACTGAGTAGGTCCCCTGGTGTGGGGATACCGATATCCTTTGCAATATCTGAAGGTGCCGGGACCACGTCAAAGACCTGGGGAAGACCCAGTACATCACAGACCAGTGCAATTGGTTGCATTTTGCTTCGTTCGCTAACCATAGTCATTACTCCATTACGAAAAGATGGGGGATGTTCTGTTGATCTGAAATAACGTGTTCCCTGTATAAATATATTATGCCTCAAATAACCTGTATATCCGTCCAATCAAAAATCTGGCTAAATTCTACATAGATTCTACATAGAACTCATGTAGAATCTACATCGCTATGTAGAATCTACTATGAAAAGAATTAAGTGTCAATGTAAACCTATGTAGAATTTGATCATAATGGAAATTAACGAAATCACTTGCAACCGCAAGATCGGGGACGGGGTTTGTGGCGTCAAAATCCCATTAGTACGGAAGAACCTGCGTGTATACAACACGAAAACAGGAATTATTTCCGCTATTTGTCCCGAGTGTTCAAAAGGTCAGTTACTCGGTAAGCAGTTGAGCAAGATACTCATGGAACGCGAGTTTAACGGAGAGAGCCCCCCTGACGTGGGTGATACCCATAACGAGACCCGTGGGGAATCCGGTGAGGGCACCGATAACAGCGGTGAGGGTGGATCCTGTAATGATGGTGGAGACGGTGATCTAACCGGGGCGTCATCCACAGCAGGTATGACCAGGACACAGCATATTGAGAGAGAGGCTCCTGCCGAACCGCTCTTTCCCAGCACGTCCTTCTCGGATAAAGTAATCAAGACCCTTGACATTTTCGGAATTAGGGGTGCCAAGTATAAGGACAAGATGGCGTTATTAACGGATTTTGTCAAAACCGTGCCCATGTACCAGACCCCTCAGGGATTGCACACCCTGCTGGTTACAATGGGGTTTGTGGATGTCCAGCTTATCCCCCTGATTATTACGCGGATTTTTGGCAGCATCGATGGTAATCCCGCACCACAAGGTATGGGGTATACGGGGTTCCAAGGAGGAATGCAGTACCCATTCTCAAACCCCCCGACAAATCCCAGCCCCGGTGGTATGCCGATCATCCAGCAGCTCCCTAATGGACAGATTATCGTCATCCCACCAACACCCAATCCATCACCTGCTCCCTACTACCAACCTGCACCTGCAAGGATGGGGCGTAGTGAGGACGAATCCACAATGGAGGAGGTTATAGACAAAGACGGGCGAGTTACCAAACGCATCTACCATGGAGCCGATGCCAGGAAAACCGCTCCCGACACAGGGGATACACTCCTGAAGGCATTGATTACATTCAGAGAGTTGGGGATTATCGGTGGCGGTGCGGGCAAGAGTGGCGACCAGGATACCCAAATTGCTGTGCTCGCACAAAGGATCGAGAGTAAATTCAACGAGATGAGGAGTGAACTATCCGCATCGTCCCGCAGGGACCCCGAGGTGGAGGAGCTGCGAAGACTGCTTGACGATGAGCGGGGCGCACGTGAAAAGGACAAGCAGGAACAGATGATAGGGACCATTGATAGTCTCCGCCAAGAGATGGCCGCAGTCCGCCAGGGTATGGGATCCCGGAGAGAGAGTCTTCCCCCGGATGGCAAGCTGAGCGATTACCAGTTCGAGCTGGAGACCCGGCGCAAGACCCTTGAGGCCCTGTCGGGAACCATGGAAAATATGGGGCTGAAACTGGTTGACCCCCTCATTGAGATGAACAAGAATCAGGCCAAACTTAACGCCATGCTGATGATCCGTACCATGGAACAGCAGGACGGGGTAACAGCAGGGACGTATATGCGGGTCATGGCGCCCGCACAAACACCCACGGATGCAGAGGCGCAGCAGACGGTGTCCCGTTGGAAAGATCGCGCAGCAAAAACCGGGGGACCAGTTCCGTCATCGACTGGAAACCCGGAGGAGATATCATGATTGTGATCCTTCTCGCAAGCGGGAAAGGGGGTACAGGTAAAACCACAACGGCCGTCATGCTGGCTATGGCACTGAACCGATATTATGGACTTAAAGTATCACTACTCGATCTAGACACGTGCGGACCGAACCTGCCCCAAGTGCTGGAGACTCAAACCGGACAAACCCTGCAAGGAGAGGCGTTTGATGAGAATGCCTTTTATGCGAAGAGGATCGGGGATGATTTTGAGGTATTCAGCCCGGCATTCCTGATGCCCGATGATGTGGCGTGCACCTGGGATGGGCGCAAACGGCAGGACCTCATCAGGGAGCTCCTGCTTGAGGTGCGGTGGAAACACGCCACCATCCTGCTCTGTGACTGCCCCCCGGGTACAGGTGATGAGATCGTGTCCGTCCTAACCTATGCGGGGAAAGTGGACGGTGTTATCGTCGTCACCACGGGGTCACGGGCCAGCGTGGATGATGCGAAGCGGCTTGTTGCCATGATGCGATCGCCCCGGTTTAATGTGCCCATACTTGGGGTAGTAGAGAACATGGGGTATCGACAAGAGATGAATGAAAGAGGGGATGTGATCACTACGGTCCGGGTCTTCAGTGATGATATCGACTATGTGGCTGAACTGGGTGCGCCGATCCTTACAAGGATAGTGCTTACCAACAATCTCACCATAGAGGATTTTGTTCCCCTGGCAACCCACATAGTACAGGTGTACGGATTAGATCCCGCAATAAAAACTATCCCCCCTGCTATAATAGAGCAGCAAGTTACCAACGTGGAGATGAAGGATCATGATCAGTGATAACGATGTTACGGAGATTACCCAGGCATTCGTGCAGATTGCCAACGAGGAGGGCAAGCTCACACATATCGTTGAGCAGTACAGGTCACGGAGCTTGGCCATCCGGATACTAGGTACTCACATTCGTACCGGATTCATTATCAAGGAGGGTAAAATCCAGATGCTCAACGAACTCGACCGCCCCACCATTACCGTCACGATGGATAAAATCACATACTGGGATGTCATTAACTCCACCGACGCAAAACTCGCACGGGCAAAGATCTATACGGCGGTTTTCACCGAGGAAGGGATCACGATGGACCCTCCGCCGGGCACCCAAGGTGGAGCCCTGCACCTGCAGAACGTCATGGCGGTTTTTTCACAACTATCACAGATCGTAATGGGGTGAGAAGGATGGGATTGTTTGATGAAGCTCTCGGAAAGTTTACCCCAGTCCTTGACGCGAAGTTTGGTGAGTTAATTCAGGAGATTCGCGTTGTGAATGCCAATATAAATAAACTCCGTCAGGAGATGAAAGAAGGGGGATTGTTGAAATGACGGGATGCCCGCAATGTAAAACCGGTACGATGGCGCTTGTCCGTCCAAATGTCATGCGTTGCACAAACTGTGGATACATAGAGGCTGCCGGGGTGGCAGATATGGCCTCCGGTGTTGACCCTGTCACGGCTCTCCTCTTCAGGACGTTGCGCCCAGAGAGTATCCCAACACTCCAGGAGCGGGTCACACAGCAAGCGGACCAGCTTGCAAACAACCTGAAGGGGCTGCTGGCGGTATCGGAGTCTTTGAAGAGCATTGATGAATCGTTGCGTGAGATCCCGAAGTTGAATGATACATTTAAGGAGGTGCGAAATACCTTGGCTGATACAAATCAGCGAATAAAAGAGTTGTCAGAGAAACTTTAAATATAACAACCATTTTTTAAATCTTTTGTTCTTTATATAGGTTTTCAGTTTTTTTTAAATATAACATAATCCGGGTCTTTTACACACGATTAGTAGAGGATATAGTAGAGGATGATTTTTTTAAGAGATGTGTGTAGGTGATAAAAAATAATGATTTTGCGGTTAAATAGTAGAGGATTGGTAGAGGATGGTTTTTTAAAATTATGGTTAAAATAAGGTTGAAATTAAAAAATAACCTGTTATATTAATAATAGTAGAGGATGTAGAGGATGATTTACTATCCATATGTGAGGAGTTTTCAAAACTATACTAAGAGATCTCTTAGTATGTGAGCCCCAATATGGACACTTTCAAAAAAGCTGGGGGTAAATAAAACATGCCCTCCATCCTCTCATCCTCAACTATCTGCCCGCAAAATACCCGGATTTTTTAAGACCTTCAGGTATATAATTATTAAAAATCGTGTAGAATTCACTCAGAAAGTTTATTAAATATCAGAATCTTTTTTGATCATAATAGGGTCGGGGTGCATCACTCATAACGATCCAGTCAGTTTTTATTAAAATACCTCTATATTTTCGTCTGCCCTGAACCTTTCTCTGTAATAACCCCATCTCAGCCATCCATGATGGGAACCGTTGAGGAGGTATGGGGTGGATATGGGTGGAGTCGCACCATCTCAGATAGGCTTTCCGGACATCTTCTGCAAATTCTTCGTGTTCGAGCGCCAGGTTTGTTTTATCCCGGTCCAGTTCCAGGCACGTGGTGATAAAATCTGCATGTATATCCTGTTGCTCCCGGTACTCGGCTGTTGACGCCATGATTGCCGGGGGCACCGCAAGTCCCACGGTCTGATATTGTCGTAACCCCTCCAACAACCAGATCAGGATACCTGATCGCTCCTCATACAACCGGTCCTCTAGGGTTTTATCCCGTTCTTCCTCGGGGATGATTATATTAAAGGGGACCTTCCAAATCCTTCGCCACATGGAGTGTGAAGTGTCACCTATGATAGGGGCATGGTTCAGTGATAGGACCACCTTGTAGGTGGGGATATACCGGAACGGCATCCCATATAGGATCCGGGCAGTCACCTCATCGCCGCCGGTGAGTCGCTTGATCAACCCCTCGTTCAGCCGGACATCCTGCCGTCGCGTCTCCACAGCGGATACGAGCCTTGCCCCCTTCATCTGGGCCTTGATCAGATCGGTTTTGTCATTGTACTTGTCTGAGAAGACATCCATCTCGAACGTCACGGCATAGTCCCCCAGGATGTGGGTGATGGTATTGATGAGCACGCTTTTCCCATTGCCCCCAACACCGTGAAAGATTAACAGGCATTGTTCGGATGTTGATCCAGTCAGGCAGTACCCGAACCAACGCTGCAGGAAGGAACGGATCTCCTCCTCGGGTTGTATCCGTTCGAGAAACTGTAAAAACCTCGGGCACGGGCTGTCGGCATTGTAATCCACGGGAACGAGCTTGGTCAGCATATTATCTGGGTTGTGTTGCTGCAGAGTGTGGGTTTGAAGGTTGTAGGTGTAGTTCTGCAAGTTCAGCAGGTCAAGTTGCATATCCATCTCGTCGGGTATCACGGTAAGTCTGTCCACAGTGGCCAGTTTTGATAGGGTGCTGTTGTGTTTCTGGATACCCTGGAACCTTCCGATTGCTTTTGTAAGGGCATCGGTGGCCGATGAGCCGGCTTTGGTCGAGATATCGATCCTCTGCAGTTGGGTCTCTATCTCGGTGATGTACGTGCTGGCCACATCGTGGTAACACTGGTGGATGTACGCATGGCGATCCACGCACCACCGCGTACCGTCATAGAAGAACCACGGCGTCTCCTTTGACCAACCAGGACAGTACCTGATTCTGGGGCCAAACTGTTCGGCAATCCTCAGTGCCACCCTAAGGTCCGTGAATTCACCTCCCTCGTCACTCCATATGATATCCTGTATGGACTGTGGATCACGCGGCAATAATATGAGGGGAACGGCGGGTATGGGTGTGGGGGTGTCGGGGGCCGTATCCAGCTCGATAAGGTAATCTCGTTGTGCAATCGCAAGTACCCGTATAGCTTGATCCCGGGATAGATCATAATGATTATATACTGCACTTGCTAAAAGGGTAATAAGGGTTTCAGATATTGGTCTACCCTCCTGAACCTGTCCAGTTGCTTGGTGGAGCAGCTCATTAATCTGGGCAAGCGAAGGATTCACCATGGAGGGTTCCTGTTATTTGACTTCCCTGTTCCCGTATCCAATATCCCCGGTCTCCCGGCCGGGGAATCACACTTCTCTGGCATCACGCACGTCTCCTAGCAGATCAGGAGATTGTTAAACGCCCTTATAATGATTCTGATTTTATTTTTCGGGCCTGTATGTGCAGATTTTGTAATAAGATGGAAACATATATAACGTTATATACCGCTCCATACAAGTATGAAAAAAGCCACTGCAGATCAACTGTCAGAAGAAGGGGTAGATCTTGGGGAGAAGAGCAACCACTCCATTCCTGAAGTGTACGACAAGCACTGGGAAGCATTTATCTCGCTCAAAAATCAACACGACCTGACGTGGACCGACGTATTCTCACGTTTTTACACCTATCGGGCCGGTCTTGATTACATCTTTGGAGCACCCCCGGACCTTACAAAAGGTATGCAGCTCGACCTGAACACCGCCATGGCACTGTCTACACAATGGCTTGACGCCATCCGCCAGAACTGGGACCTCGTGCACAAACACGGTGCAATTACAAAATTCCTTGATACGGATCTGAAGAACAGACCGGTTATTGCCGTTGGCGCAGGTCCAAGTTTGAAATTAAGGGGGTCCGTGAAGCAGATTGCAGAATCAAAGTTCCAGCAGTGTGGGGGCATCGTTATCGCAACCATGAGCGGTCTGAAGCCGTGCCTTGAGGGGGGTGTCATACCGGACTTCGCAATATGTATGGATGCCAGCGATCTGGAGTTCCCCTATATTGACCACCCTCTTGTGGAAAAGCACGCAAAAGATATCACACTCCTCGGGGGCTGCAGCATGAGCCCCAAAGTGCTGCGGAACTGGAAAGGGGACAAAATGGGTTTTGTGTCGGGCGCTGTGGACATGTATCTCATACCGAATCTTGATATGTTCCTGACCACGTTGTTGCCCGAGTTCCCTGTTATCGAGTCGGGTGGCAACACAGACACCTCTGCCATCACCATAATGGCCTGCCTTGATGTGAACCCGATTGCACTGGTCGGCATGGACCGGGGTTACCCTAAAGGCTTCCCCCACGATCAGACCATGTACTATCAGGCATACCTGCAGTCGGTGGGTAAAGATTACAAGGACGCACAGGACATGATAAGCAAGTGCTATACCGATTATCACCACCCGGTCTTCGGGACCGACTTTTACTATGACTTCGTGTTCGACATATTCAGAACGTCCCTTTTCACCATCGCAAAGGCGTATCACGAAAAATTCGGGTACAAACTCATAAACTGCACCGAAGGCGGCACGCTTCACAGTGAGGATATCGAAAGTATGCCGCTGCAGAAATTCCTTGCAATGGTCGAGTCGGGGGAATACAAAAATCTGCAGCATCTGGAGTAAACCATGGTGTTCGTCATTGCCGAGTGCTGCATTAATTTCCGGAGTGAGCAGGAAGCAATCCAGATGATTAAGGCATCAAAAGATGCAGGTGCAGACGCAGTGAAATTTCAGTTCTACTCACCGGAGCAGGTGGATTACCATCCTCGGAAAAATGAACTGATCTGCAGGTCTCTCACAACCAGCAGGATCGAGGAACTTGTGGCTGCCTGTAAAAAGTATGGCATCGAGTTCATGTGTACTCCGATGTTCCCGGAGGCTGTGCAAATTCTTTGGCCTTTTGTAAAACGATGGAAAATCCGGTACAAGGACCGTCACAACCGAGAACTGTATGATCTGTTTGTCCATGATGACAGGCAGATCCTCGTCTCGTGTGACTCCATTTACGATTCCCTCTTCTTTGACAAGGAAGGGAGCACCATCTCGAACGAGACCGTAGTCGCCATGTTGTGTGTGCCCGAGTATCCGCCTAAAGTGATAGTCATGCCGCCGGTATTTTTGGGCCGGTTAGTGGGTTTCAGCTCACACTACCCGGATCCTGCAGTGCCCTTGTTGGCAGCCTTTCATGGGGCAAAATATCTCGAGGTACATGTGAAGCTTGACCGCTATGATGCCCCCAGGGGGCAATCCCTGCGTCCAGGTCCCTATATGCCCATAGATGACGCAGTTTCGATCACGATGAGCGATCTTGCACAACTTGTGAGGGGCCTCCACCAACCTCAACCCAGTTGGAGCTCCCCAAAATGACCGCCCTTACATTCCTCATCACGGGTGGCGCCGGTTCCTTGGGTAAAGTCCTGGTCAAGAAACTCGTACAGATGGACCACATCGTGCGGGTATTGGATATCAACGAGGGGGACCTTGCCACTATGGAGTACCCGAGGATCAAGGTCCGGAAGATCTACGGGGACACCACCGATTACGCGAATACCCTGGAAGCGATCCATGGCGCGGATTACGTGATCCATGCGGCAGCCATGAAGAACCTAGAAATCGCCGAAACCAATGTTGACCAGCTCACGCGGGTTAACATCATGGGAACAACGAGTGTTGCACGTGCAGCCGCCGCATGTGCGTGTAAGGCGGCTATTTTCGTATCCTCAGATAAGGCCGTACTCCCCTCGACCGCGTATGGGGCTACCAAACAGATGGGAGAGAAGATCTGGCGGTGGCGCAGCCGGATTCACAAGCAACCGGTCTTCTCCATTATCAGGCCGGGTAATTTCCTGGAGAGCAGGGGCAACGTCTTTGAAGTGTGGCGTAAGCAGCTTGCGGAATCACGCCCCCTCACTATCACGGATATCCGGATGGAGCGATACTTTATCGAGACCGAAGCTGTCGCGGATCTCATCATTGGGATGTGTTCGTGGGCCCACCAGGGGGACATCATCATCCCAAGGATGCGAAAATATACCATGGACGAGATGATACACCACGTCATCAACAACACTGAGGTGAAACCTGAGGAGTTAGATATTATCGGTGCACGCCCTGGTGAAAAACTTGTTGAACAACTCCTCACCGGTGATGAGCAGGTTATTTATGAAAATGAAAAATACCTGGTGATAAAATGAACGTCATAGGTATAATCCCTGTGAAGGAGCACAGTGCGCGTTTCCCGGGTAAAAATTTCACAAAGATCGCGGGCCGGTACTTGATCAATATCGCCGTGCAGAAGTTGCAATCGGTTTGTGATGAAATTTTTATCTCGACAGATGCACCCGGCAAGGTTGAAAACATCCTCCTGAGATCCAACAAGGTTACGATACGCTCCGAAATCCAAGGTGGGTATGGCAGCAGCCCGCTCGTAGTGAAGGCACTCATAGATGAGGGCACCATTGATGCCGATACACTGATTGTCCTTTCACAGGTCACATCCCCCTTGTGGTCGGTGTACCAGATTAGGGACGCCGTGGAATTCTTTGAGTCGCACGGTCTCAACTCCCTTGTGGCGGTCACGCCGGATTTCAAACCCTGTGGGGCTTTTTACCTCATCGGGAGGGATACGTTTGAGAAGTACCGGGATCTTGAAAATCCCCTATACAACCCAGAGACATACTTATATATTATTGATTATATCTATGGCGTAGATATTGACCACGAGTACCAATATCATATCGCTAACTCACTTTACTTACGGAATTTCGTGAATCGGGGGACGTCATGACCCCCCCGTTCCACATTCTCATCCCCTGGGGGTGCCGGTCGGATAGGTCTTTGGTGCAACCGGTGATCTCCCGGCTTGAGCGGGAACCTGGCATCGAGTGCTGTGTGTACCAGCTTCCAGCAGGGGATTTCAGTGGATCCGTTATCTATACCGATACCATACTGAGGGGGGACAAATATGATCTCGTCATCTGCAATGCGGACCGTATTGAGATGTGCGGGGCCGCAGCGTCTGCCTTCCACAACCATGTCCCCATTGCGCAGATGTACGCGGGCATCAGGAACAATATCGGCACCCTTGATGACACCAACCGTCACGTCATCACGCTCTGGAGCACGCTCCAGTTCTGCGAGAGCAAGCACGCTAAGCTGCGTGCGTTCTTGATGAGAGGTGCGGTTGGGCTACCGACCAACCAGATCCACACTGTTGGGATTACGCATTTTGATGATGTTGAACTGCAACCGTGCGAGATCCCGGAGACCCCCTTTATACTGGTGCTGTACAATGCCCCCGCAACGAATCTCGATCGAAAACACCAGCAGGATCAGATCCTTGGTGATTTATCAGAGATACGCAAACTCACCGGGGATCAGATCGTGATGGCAATTATGCCCGCCCCGGATCCTGCGCACGAACTTATCCGGGAATGGCTTTTGACCATGAGGAAGAAACACGGGTGGATTGTTGTTGAAAATCTCCCGGAGGGGAATTTCCTCTACGTGCTTTCGCGGTGTGCGATGTACGTCACCAATAGCAGCACCATCGTCTACGAAGCTCCTGAGTTCCTCGATCAGTGTTGCATCAAACAAATCGGTACCCGGAATGCAGGGAGGGAAAAGGGGCCATTTGAAAAAGGCGCGAGCGATAAGATTGTCAGGGTCATCAAGGAATGGTTATGCACTCAGAGGAATGGAGAAAAAACTGGAAACGACCCGAGATAGACACGTCATTACCCGTGTGGATCTCTCCCTGGGGCTGGAAAGTAATCGATCCAGCGAACCTGATCCTTGGCAACTGTATCGATATCGGCTCTTACACGGTCCTGTTGTGTCAGTGCGGCATTGAGATCGACGATGATGTCCAGATTGGGCCACTATGCGCTATCCTCTCGGAATCAACCATTGATAACAAAAAGGGAAAGGTAAGACTATGTCGGAACGCCGGTGTCGGTTCGCACTGCACGATCATGCCGGGTGTCACAATCGGTGAGAATTCCATAGTGGGTGCGCACTCCTTTGTGAGACGGAGTATACCCCCAGACGAGGTCTGGGCGGGTACACCGGCTCGGTTTATCCGGTATATATCATCACATTAACTTTTTATATATTACCACAACAATGTGCTATCATGGGATTCTTTGATTTTCTCGCGCAGTTCTTTCCGGCACCATACAAGCAGGGTAAGCAGACATATCAACGGGTTGTACAGCAGACACAGATACCCGCCACTCAGGTAACACCCTCAAATGTGACGCGCCCAGTTATGCAGCAACCCCCTCCGGCCGCTACTATCGCCCCAACTAAATACCGGTGGGTAATCCAGGGCGTAATCCGGAGGGGGAGATAATGCTTGCCGGTCCTTGGACAAATGTGAGCAACGCGCTCTTCAATTTATTGAATCTACCTGGAATATCCACAGGTGGTCAAAACGGTGTCGCCTTTATGGTCAATGAGGCCGGGGACCCCATAGATGCCTATGGCAGACGGATCTCTGTGCCTGGCCGCTATGATAGGCCCAAAAAGGCACCAGCCCCTGTCCCTCTCGTTGCGCCAGTGGTTACAACCACTCCCGCACCGGTGAAGAGGCGGGAGGTCCTTGCGATGCCCCAGCCGCGTATTGCGGGTGAAGGACCGAAACTCCTCACCGGGATAGACAGAGCTAGATACTTCCAGCAGTTTTCCGTCAGGGGGAGGTAGGTATGGGTTTTTGGGAGGATTTTGCGAAGGTACCCATTATAGGGCAAGCGTGGTACGCCGGTGGTCAGGCGCTTTATGGTTTGAGTGATGTCATTGGAAAAGAGATTACCAAGATCCAAACACCCCTGCCACCCACACTACCTACACCGCCTGCGTTACCCAGACCGGGCAGTCTGAATATGAAAAGCGTCACCCTACCCACAGGGAACGTTTCGATATTTAAACCTGATGTGGGGGGGCTCCCAACTCTCATCACCTCAAAACTTCCCGGCGCCGGAACACCTCTTGTCACATTACCCCCTGCACCTACAGGTCTTTTTGAGACAAAAGTAGAGGCCGGGAGTACTACGGGTTTCAAACAGGTTGCATACCGTCTCACCTCGGGTAAGACTTGGACCCAGGTGGCGGCCAACCTGTGGAAATCCTCTACGGGGGAAACATCCCGAACAACACCTCCGGAGATCTTCGGCGGCGTGCCTGACTTCTCTCAGGCCGTGGATGGTAGCAGGATTGATCTGGGGGTCTCGGTCGACATGGCAAAGATGACCGCGAAGTCTCTTCCTGCAGAGGTCCAATCTACAGACATCATCTCACTCATCCGCAGGGGGCAGAGCGTCACTGTGCCTCAGATTCTCGGTGTATCTCCAACAGCGCTAGGGGGAGTGGGTGAAGAGGGTATGATCCTGCCATTCCCGGATGTTGAGCCGATTGATCTTATCAACGCAAAACTTGATCCCGTGGTGTACAACACGCTCAGCTCCAGAGATAAGAACTACTGGGTGAATGAAAAGCAGAAAGCGAATCAAAATCTCCAAGCGGCGTCGTCGATATATCACCATACACTGATAGAAAAGGGGATCTCCATATCGGCAACCGGCCAGTACCCCGCTGTGGGGATGATCCCGGTCGCTGGTCTTGACTTCTCTATCTCAGGAAACCCCCTTGAGAGTGCTGCAGAGTCCGCCCGCTATGAGAACACCCTAATCCAGCAGGCCCTGTGGAGCTCAGCGTTTGAGCGCGAACGTGGCCGGCCCGCAACTGCCCAGAGAAAGGACATCACCGGTGTACCGGCCCTTGGGGGTCAGGTACCAATAACTCTAAGGGATTACACCAGTCTCTTTACGGGTGCGGCGGCCGAGCTGGCGGGGCGTGTGCAAGCCGTACAACCCATTGCGGTGCCAACCCTGCCCGGGGGCGTCCCGGAGATCCCCACACCACCATCTCCTTTCCTGCAACCCCCAACACTACAACCTCCTTCTCTGCAGCCCCCAACAGGATCAGATTTGGTTGCTATCGTCCAGGGGGGTGGTCAGACCCTGCTCAAAAATGTACGCACACAAACATTCGTGTTGCAGGACCAAACCACAGGGAGCAGCCAGACCCTCCCCGCCAACGCCTTTGCCTCGGTGTCGACTCGCAAGGATATTGCCCAGCGCATGGGTGTCCCAATTAGCGACTTCACCAAGGCACTGGCCTGAATAACCATCACCTTTTTATATAGGTGTTCGTCAATTCTCAAGTGATCATCATGGGCCACAGTAAAGCTGATTTTATCAATACCTTTGGGGGCGATCTCGGGCCTAAACTTTTTGATGAATCCCGGGATTACACACGTAAATTCCAGGATGTTAAAAACGATCCCACCGGATTGCTGATGCAGCAAGCAGGGGAGGAGTTCTGGGATGCCGCCATTAAGGAGGTGCTGGGGGGATACTCCAGCTATGATGAGTGGAAGCAAGCCCAGGGATTTGCTCCCGGGGGACTCGCGCTTACCATGTACCCCGCGATAACGCCCCTTGTGGTTGACCCGGGTGCCCGCACGAGGATCGGTGCGCACCTCACAAAGAATGGGGTCCCCTATTATGCGGGCGCCCTTGCACCCCACTTCTCCGGGGGATATGCCAACGTGGAGCTCTACGCGAACGGCGTTAAGATTGCGGAGAAGCTGGCAAATCAAGGTGCTGGTGACTGGGCGGGTCTTGCACTATTTGATGTCACCGCTCCGAGCACGATCGGACCATGGGCCATTACATTACGGTACAAGGAAAAAGTGGATAACCCCGTTACCCGGCTCCCTGAGACGAACAGTGCGGCAACGAGTTTTGTGATCCAGGTTGGTCCCACCGGGACTGGTCAACCGATAGTCGTCATTCCGACCCGGTTTGGCACGCTGCTCCGGGTGCTAGCGCAGATTGCCGTGCAAGGGGTGGAGCGTATTTTTGCCATTCCGCAGGCCCCGACGTTTTTTGCCAACGAAACTATGAAGATCGTCGCATATATCGCCTATAAGGGTACGCCCGTCAAGGACTACGCGGTGACCTTTACCGTTGACAACCAGGAGATCGGCGATATGAAGACGGATGAAAAAGGGTACGCGTACATGCCGTTCCGTATTCCCCTGTTCGGTGAAACCATCCAGCAGCAGTTCACGAGGACCACAAACGGTTCAGCTACTATAAAATCCACCGTCCAGGGGGAAAAGCGGCACCGGTTGTGCGTCAAGGTCAAGACCGAGGAGGGGGACGTTGAGGACTGCCAGATGATTGTGGTATCGAGCGAGGCTATAACGGGTGAAATCGCCCCGGTCGGGTACGAGGCATACCTTGCAGCACTCCGTGCGCAGTTCGCGGCCGGTACCCCGGCAGGGGTATTTGCCCCCACGGGGGAATTGCCCTTGCCGATATTCCCCCCCATAGGTCTTCCGGAGACCCCTGTCATCCCGGAACCCGGGGTGCTACCGGAGACCCCGGTGCCTGGCCGGAAGGACTCTTTCATTATCATACCCGCTATCCCCAAACCGCCCGGTGTGGTGTTTCCTGTGGAGGTTGAAATTGATCGTAAGAATCGGGGGGAACCCCCAATAAAGGTCAAGGCGGACCCAGGTAAACACCAGATCGTGGTTTCGCTGAAGGGGTTTGCACCCATACAGCAATCTATCCAGCTTGCCGCAGGAGAGACAAAAACAGTCCCCGGATTGGATTTCAGCCGGGAGGGATGAACAACAATGTTAAACGCATTACTTGGTTGGTACTTAAAAGAACACATGGGGGCGAAAACCCTCTCCTTGGTGTGGGAAGAGTCCCTTTTGGCAAACGAGACGGGGAATTATACCATAGCGGATGCCCGCGATGGCGCTGTGCTAAGTGCGGATCTGACAAATTTTGACTATCTTCTCTATGATGTCTTTGCCTATGCGGACCCGGGTTTTGTGAAGATCACGGTCCGGCCTGATGCCGACTCATCGCGCAGGTTTATCCTGGAGGCGACAAAGAAAAGCACGAGAACGACCTTGCCGGTGCCTTCGCTGGTGGAATCCGACCTCGTGCTCTCAGTTGAGAACGAGGCGGTTCTTAACGATATCTTCATCTCCTTTAGTGCAATCAGACTCTCGGAGGAAAACCTTGCAAAGTTCACCGTGCTGTCCGAGCTGCTGTTCCAGTATATGCCAAACGCGGTTATCCAGGCGCTCAACCTGCAATCTACTGCGGCGGGTGTCTCATATTCGCCAGGTGGCCCGGGAGAGAGTACAGGCGTCGCACCGTGCAAGCGGAGGGGAGGGTGATATAAATGACATACGCAAGACGGGTTACCCCATATACGGTTATCTCACTCGATCTGGGGACTGCCCGGGTTGCCTCTGCGCATAACGATCTCATTGTCGAGGGTGAGACAATCTCTGACTGGATTGCAAACACACTCACTGTGCTTACCCTGGATGGGGGCACCCTGGATCTCGCACTGAGCCAGAACGGTGACGATATCCTCGCCTCCGATGGCTTCAAGTCCGAGGGGATACGATTCAGTAACATCTACTGGACGAACATCGTCCAGGCGGGAAAGACTGCGAAGATCTTCGTGGCGTGGGTTGATTGAATGGATGATCTTATTCCCGGACCCCATGATAACGCCCCCTTTGACAACACCCTCCTGCAGTGGAATGAGGTAACGATCTGCGAGCTGGATAAATCCACCCTTCTTTCTAAGGAGGATGTGACCACACTCAATGCCTGTGCTCCCGCGATCCACCACGCCTTCAACCACGTGCAGATGTACCGCACGCAGACCGAGATGGTGGTCTCCGTGCTGAATGATGTCAAATTCCCCACTCCGGATGCCAAGTACTGGCAATCTGTCCGGGAGATGAATGTCTTTGTGGAGAACCTTATTCAGTTGGTGTTCACGTACCGGGAGAAGGCACTCGATTTCGAGGAACTGGAGCACACCCTCATTGAGCATCCCGAATCCGATACCCCCTTGGAGCGTATTGCACGTGAGCGTATCCTTATCAATATCAAGAAGAAAAAATTCGAGATCCAGTGCATCCAGCGGGATGCCCACCACAGGATCCGCGAGATTGATGAGTGGCGCAAGATCCAGGATGGGTTAATACCAAACCTCGCGTGCAGCTGTGAAGATCCCGATCCGCACCAGAAACTCAGCTACGCAATCCGGTTCCTTTACGAGTATAAGATCGCGGATGAAAACCGTGGTCGCACCGAAGGGGTTGAGGCGATCCGTAACTTACATAGTCTCGTGATGACTGTTATGCGGATCATCAAGGAGGAAGGCTTGCAGGACAATCTTATTAAAATGATTGAGCGTGATCCTAACCTCGTACATTTCCTACAGCGAAAAAATATCCTCACACGAACCAAGAAGGGAAAGTGATCAACTACGGTAAAAGATGATAAGGATATACTTGACAAAATGAGGGAACGCCTGAATAAGGATGCACGGTTCAGTGACACCTACCGGAATATAGTGATGTCCATGCTGACGGGGGTTTTGAAGGAATATGCAGGGCGGGATTCGACTTAATGCATTTGGTGTAGTGTCCTTGGGCTTGCCATTGACAAGGGGGGGTATATCACTACCTCCGCCACTACGCCCGGCCCCCTTCCTGCACGTCTGGACCACGGGGGGCAATCTGAATACAGCACGAGAAGATCCTGCCGGTGCCGGTACCCAGACTGCCGGGCTCTGCATGGGTGGGTACGCTGGGGGAAGCTCTGCCGTCACCGAAGAGTATGATGGTGTCGCATGGGCCGCCGGTGGTGACCTGGGCACAGCACGACGTTATCTTACTGGTACAGGTACCCAGACTGCCGGGCTCTGTATGGGGGGAGATATATTAGGAGTAGTCTCCGCAATCACCGAAGAGTATGATGGTGCTGCATGGGCTGCCGGTGGTGACCTGGGCACACCACGACGCAGTCTTGCCGGTGCCGGTACCCAGACTGCCGGGCTCTGCATGGGCGGGTATACAGGCGTAAAGTCTGCCGTCACCGAAGAGTATGATGGTGCTGCATGGGCTGCCGGTGGTGACTTGAATACAGCGCGGTACGGTCTTGCCGGTGCCGGTACCCAGACTGCCGGGCTCTGCATGGGGGGCTACACTACGGCGATCTCTGCTGTCACCGAAGAGTATGATGGTGCTGCATGGGCTGCCGGGGTCAACCTGGATACGCCACGACACGTTACTGCCGGTGCCGGTACCCAGACTGCCGGGCTCAGCATGGGAGGAACTACAGGTGCAGCATCTGCCGTCACCGAGGAGTATGACGGTGCCGTATGGATCGCCGGGGGTAACCTGAACACGCCTCGATACGCTCTTGCCGGTGCCGGTACCCAGACTGCCGGGCTCTGTATGGGCGGGGTCGGGGGTACTGCTGTTACCGAGATGTATGCCTAAAGTAAACCTTATTATATGAGAAAATGGAGTCTTCACTATGATTGATTCACGGTTACAAAAAGTCATGAGCCAGATGAAACCAAACGCGGTTATTCCCATCATCATCGAGGTTGCGAAGATCACGCCATCGGTGAGGCAGGACCTTGAGCTCAAGGGGGTCTCGATTACACGTATTGCCAAGATTATGCCCTACGTTTATGCACGTGCATCCCCGAATGTGATCCAGTCCCTGTCCAAGGTGGGTTTCATCACAAAAGTCTCCTATGATGAGCCCGTATACCTGCACGTGGAGATGAATCCCCCCTCACTGATCGCGTTCAACAAGATCAAGATTGAGAAACAATCCGTAGTTACCCTGGGGGAAACCACCCGGCACATCGGTGCAAACAAGATGTGGGATGAAGGTATTACCGGGAAGGGTATCCGTATAGGTATCATCGATACTGGTATCTCCACCCAGCACCCCTCGTTGAACCGGGGCATCCGCAAGACCTACAGTGCCGTGCCGGGCGAGAACATTGAGGATAACCATGGGCATGGGTCATGGTGTGCGAGTGCCGCTGCCGGCAGGGCAACCATGGTCGAGAGTGACAAGGAAGTTGTGGGTGTCGCCCCGGACGCCGATATCTACGCGCTGAAATGCCTCTCAGATAAGGGCATTGGGCAGATGTCCTGGGTTATGGAGTGCATTGAGCACGCCGTGGAGGAGGATAAATGTGATATCCTCTCGATGTCCCTGGGCAGTCTCTTCGATAATGCCGGTGCTGATCCCATTTCACGCATGGTTAACCAGGTTGTCTGGGAGCACAACGTCCTGTGCGTGGTCGCCGCCGGGAACTCGTTCGTGCCCCTGACTATTGGCAGTCCCGGAGGGGCACTGTTTGCGATCACCGTGGGGGCAACCTCGTTCAGACTGCCCTCAGCGGATCAACCATCAACGTTCTCCTCAAAGGGTCCCACCACGGCAATGGTGATTAAACCCGATATCGCAGCTCCCGGGGGAAATCTCATCTCGGAAAATATCGCTGAGCTGATCCTTGGTGCGGGTGCCCATGAGGGATATGCAGCCATGGCGGGGTCCTCCATGGCGACGCCTCACGTGGCGGGGGCATTTGCACTCCTCCTACAGGCGAAACGCGATCTCATAAAGAGTGGATACACCCGGGAGTACGCTGAGCAGCTCATGCAGATCTCGAAGTTCCCGCAGCCAAAGGGCCCCCTGAGTGGGTACGGGGTCATTGATATCCCCGGTATGTACAAAAACATCGACAACATCTCCCCCCAGTATGCGCAGGCACGTCGTATCATGACCACCCTGCAACTGGCTGCCCTGACGCCGCTGGGGATGTTCGTGGATAACGAAGAACGTAATCGGGCATGGGAAGTCCGGCTCCCGGAGGCTAACTAATCTGGAGGGTGTAAATGGCTGATGAACCTGTACCTGAAATCGTGAAACCCGTCATGTCCTTGACAGACAGGATAATTGATAAAGCCGTGGAGGACCCCCTTACTACGGTGGGGCAGATCGACCTGCTTCTTGAACTCGCGTACAAACTCTCCCCCACGCTACCCGAGGAATCCCCGATCCCCATGCCCCGGGGCCTGTATGATAAACTCAAGCAGAGTGGTGCACCATGGCAGAAGTAGAACCGAAAGTCAAAATCCCCGCACCCGATCCGCTGGGGATCCTTGAAGTGATATCCGGCGGGCGCTTCTACGATCCTATCCACGCGGTCCTCTCATCAACCACGAGAGTACCTGAACCCGAGGTACCCGCGACAGGTTTTGATGGACGGGTTGACCAGTACCTGCAGCACCTGTATAAGGCATACAAGGTGGCTCCCTGTGATGGGTGTAAATCCCTGGTGGAATCTGCCATTGTAGGTGCAGAAGTGTACCGTACCATGCAAGTAGAGGGCCTGACCACGGATCAGCTCCGGGTGGATGAGACAAAGATCACTGCGATTAAGGAAAATGTTAAAAAGCAATTAAACACTATTTAAATCTGTTGTTACTATGCCCCCCGATGATGAACATGATCGTAGAGAAATTTGTAATTTATTCCAGGAAGTCAAATATCTCAACATTCTGCTTGCCTCAGGTCTCACAGGTCTCAGAAAGGACGTGCAAAACGTCACCACAACTATGGGAAGTGTGAGTGGAAGTATACAAAAACAGTCCGACACGATTCAGTCTCTCCTACTAAAACAGGAGTCCTGCATGACAAAGGACAACTGTGTGGTAAGGGCTGAAAAATGCAAGGAGGAACTCAAACCGTACAAGAAACAGGTTGACCGTCACACAACCTATTTTGAAATTATAGCGGGCGGGATTATCGCCTTGTTGGCATGGATGTCAGGGTTTTTTAATAAGATTTTCGGGTGGGGCTAATTTTATATATACACCAACCGCATAACCCCTTTTGATGACCGACTTCAAATATCCCAGACTTGAGGACGACGGCACCATGATCCTCAGGCAGGATGATCCCGTCACCGGGACTATATCCACCAATCCTGACACCCCCACGGTGAAGGGAATAAAATCCTTTTATCAGACCCAGCGCCTCGAGATCAAGAGACTCAAACACCCGCCCAAATTCTATATTAACGGTCCCAGAGACGTTTTCAGGCTCTTACCAAACATTGGTAACCTTGACCGGGAATACATCCTCCTGCTCCACCTCAGTTCGAGTAACGAAATCACCGGTATTGAGGAAATTGCCATAGGGACCTTATCCTATGCGCCCGTCCATCCCCGGGAACTCGTGAAGGGTGCCATACTTGACAGCGCACGCGCCGTCATTTTCGTGCATAACCACCCCTCGGGGTCCACTGAGTTCTCTAATCAGGATATAGAGGTAGCCCGGGCCTCACAGGTCGCGTTCCAGATCTATAACATCCCCATGATTGATTTCATAGTCATCACCCATGATGGGTTTAACAGCATGAAAGAGGTGGGTCTGTTACCCTTTGACAGGGCGGATCTGATACTCCACTATGATGATATAATCAGAAACATCTCGGAGGATAATGATCCGAATAAGGAACCCACGGACAGCGATATAAAATGTAATCTTGCCGTGATGATTGCAAAAGAGACTCTGGCGGAACATTGCCGGCCCGCGAAGGACCACCTTCAGAAGGACCACCTCCGGCAAGAACCTGTACCAATCCCCCAGTACGAGCACCCCGACTAATCCTATTTTTCCAGGGTGGGGGTTTGCTGCAGGAGAATCTGTCTCTGCTGCCTGAGAGTTACGATATGGTTTTCAAGGTCGGCAATCCCGTCATCAATTTGTTTCACCCACATCTGCACATCATTGGGGCAGGTTTCCTTATCCTTAACCACAAGGTACTTGAAATATTCCGTAAGGTTCCCGCCGAACAGGCTGGCAGCCCGCATCTTTGCGAAGTTGAGCAGAGTTGGTTTCAGACGGAACTGGATACGTTCAGAGGGTCCTTTTTCCTCGGTGTCACCTTTTCTACGCATATATGGGGTTATCTGTCACACACATTTATATATAGATATGTATCCGATATCTGGATCGGGTGACTGAAAATGGTTATGACCGCAGATGAAGCGGCACGGAAGTACCGTGTCGGTGTTGAGACGTTCGGCGTTGAGAACTACAAACGCTGTGGAGAAATGAAGGGAAGGGGTTTCCTTGCCGTTGCGGGCTGTCTTGAGGCCGCGAAAAAGGCTGCACTCTCTCTGGAGAACATGGTCGCCAAGTACCGTTCTGCAGCCGGTGGTGCGTAAGCACCTGGCAAACCTCCTTCTTTTTTGTGGTAATCTTTATTAAAGCGCACCCGCCAGTTTATGGTATGGGTGACATTGGTGATCCTGCACCTCTTCTTAAACGGATGATGCGGCGGTATAGTGATGCCGCAACGAGCGGGCCTGCAGGCAGTGCAGCCTCGTCCCCCAATTTGGATCAGATTATACTGCGATACAAGGATGCCGCTGAGCACACCCCGTTTGAGAAAGGTGTAGTCATTTCATTTGTTGTGTCAAAACTCTGGGAGGATGACCTTTTCTATCGTGCCGTTGCAAATTATGCACTGGCGGCAGATATCAGTATCGAGAACGCCGTGAGGGAGATCGTGGATGGCAAGCGAACCGCCAAAACCTAAAATTCCGATTAACGTGAGAAAGCCTCACGAAAGCGGGCAGTTGATGGAATTCCTGCAAAAATTCCATAAAGCTGATGAAAACGAATTGTTTGGGTACATCATGGGGGATAGCCACCTGCTGGCGCTCGTGCTTGCAAACCCCGTTGTTTTTGATACTTTCCGCAAACTGTTGGGAAAATCAGAAGAGACCAAATACAACCGTGACCTGCTTGACATCGCCATAGAAGATAATTCGGAGACCCGATACGAAAAGGTGCGAAATATCCTGTGCAAACTGACTGAGGCACAGATGACGGTGCTGCACAATGTTATTGTTGATACTTTTAATTATTACCGTGCCCTGAAAAACCGTGGCACGGTCTGTGATGACAAGAATGCGGCAAAAGTTTACAGGGTCCTCATCTATGGTATTCCCAATTACCCCGGGTCCTCTGAGGCGGCAGAACTAGCCCGCATGGGTATGATGGGGCAGTGGCGGATCTTGCACAACGAGGTTGTGGGACAGATTCTTGTTGGTCTTGGGGAGATTGAAGAGAAAGAACTCCTCCTCTTTCTGAAACAGCGGGAAGCCAATCATGCCGCCCGTTCCGAGATTCACGGTTGTCCCCTCTGTCATGGTATCTACCCTGAGGAAAAGATGGTTAAGGTCAAGCTCAAACCCTATGGTGATGAGGCATGGGTCTGTCTTACTGACTACAACCGCGAACTCGAAAAAGGTGACCAGAGTAAAGTGTATGGGGAGCCAATCCCAGGAACACCCCCCCAACCGGTGGTCTCACCGGAGCAACAGCTTGAGGAGTATGGGGAGACCGAGACTGCAGGTAAACTCTGGAAAAAACCCGTTATATCCCCCGAGACGCAGGCCGATTTTATTGAAAAATTCCCTCCTCCCCCATCAAGAGTTCCACTACCCGTCATGACCGCTGTCACGAGCAACAACATCATTATTGAGTCTGCACTGGGAGAGATCCACGCAATTATGAAGGAGAAAAAATGCTCCATGCAGAAAGCATTTGAGATCTGGAAACAGGGGCAGAAATCCTCAAAGGGTACACCGGAGATGATAAAGGGAATCCGGCGGACCGGTGTACGGGAGGAATCCGGTACACCATCCGAGGGGTTACTGACCCCGGAAGAGATCCAGACACCCCCACCAAGCCGGTTACTGACCCCGGAAGAGATCCAGACACCCCCACCAAGCCGGTTACTGACCCCGGAAGAGATCCAGACACCCCCTGGCACGTTGGGATCGTGGGCAATCCGGATCAAAGATGCACAGGATATGGAGGCGCTAGGTAACCTGTATGACGATTTTATCGACCAGCACACGCTGGACGAGCAGCAAGTGGATCAGGTTGAGACCCTGTTTGAGGACCGGCGCCGGTCTTTCTTCCCAAAAGAAAGTAAGGAGTCATCGGTTAAGACCGGTGATCAATTTGCCTATCATGGCACCTGGTATAGGATCACGGAAATCAGCGGTACCTCGGTCACAACTATTGAAGATCCCGATCTAAACCCACACCCCAATATGCGTAATTTTACCTATTGGGGGCTCTCCCAGCTTGAGGATCTGATTAAGGAATCTCCCGGAAGATAGGGCAAACCCTAAATAACACTTTAGGGAATACTAAAAACAGGAGTATTTCCTATGGTTTCTATTTCTGATTACACCAAGTGCAAATCCCGCAGCGGTCCCGAACCCAAGACAACATTCGAGACGGTCTGGAATACCTCGTGGAAGAGGTGCCTGGACTTCCCCCCGGATAACCGGTTCTCCGGCACGCCCCTTTTTGGGTACATCACCGATAACCAGCTCTCCCTCTCTTCGGGTTTCCGGAACAATATCCGGGATTTCCCCGATTGGTTAAATAAGAGCAAGGGTGAAGGTGGGGGTGATGTCACCAGTACGGGCAGCTACCGCGCCACGCTCAGCTTCGTGACCCGGTTCCTGAAATGGCTCAATGACATAAAATTCAAGGGGCAGCCGATTACATTCGAGATGTTCTATGTGGATCCGAAATCAAAACAACCTCGCATTGATGTCGGCGCTATTACGGATTTTGCAAAGGCTATCGGGTTGCAACCCACGGGCAAGTTCAAGGTCTACCAGAGTTCAATTGCAATCAAGCATTTCATCGAGTACCTGCAGCGGAAAGATGCGGAGGTAACGCTTGCAGCGTTTGGCAAAGGGGGAGTCTCAACAACGGCCCGGTCCACGGTATCCCAGGCGCAGGCCCGGTACACGCTCTTCAATGATGAGGTTGACGAGTACTGGCGCACCCTGTGGAATCGTCTCTACCCCCCGCTGGGTTTCAACCGTGATGCGGAACGGCGCCGGCAGCGGATGCTGAAAGATATGAGTGACAAGGAACGCGAGGTCTTCTACGAGAAGAAGAAGGAATACCGCAAGATCAACCTGCTGGAGATGTATTTCCGGTTCCTGATCAGTACGGGTATCCGCCCCGGACACGCAATGTTGCTCCCCTGCGAGGCTCTCTCGGACAAGTCCGTGGGCGCTGTCAGGGATGCCCTTGACCGGGAGTTCTATACAATTCCTTTCAAAGAACTGGTTGGCCTATACGAGGAGGGACACAAACCCGAGCGTAAAAATGTCCCGTCAAGTGTGGTTATCCCCAAGGACCTCTACGAGGGTTTGAAAAACTGGTGTGGTACCGTGCGATCTGAGGGAAAACATTACATCTTTGGGGATTTTTTCGATCACTCAAACATCCAGGCCATCATGAATCAACGCCAAAGTAAGATGACCGATGTGGACTTTCCTGCGAGGGGCGGGCGCAATCTCGACCGGCGCCGGAACCGGAACAAGGAAATTACTGATTACACCCCCTACATGTTGCGGCACACGTGGGCGACCACGCTCTATACGTTGTGCGGTCCCGGATATCTCCGTGAGGCCGGCGGGTGGGAAACCAGCGTTGGGGAAGTTGTGTACGCGACCTACATGGGAAAAACAGACGCGATCGAGATCGCAAACTCCTGGGGGATCTTCATCCCGCTTGATTACCGCAATGAGGCTAAAAAGGCCCTTATGGACTGGTTTTACCAGAAGATGTCGACTGAATCTGAGGCACTGGACATCCCTCTTGCGGGTGTCTCTCCGGCAATGCCCCCCGAACTTGCTGCGGCACCGGGATTGCCGGCAGTACCTGCAGGGCCAATGGGAGTGGTTCCAACTGCCATGGTTCCCATGCGTACACGGGGTGAGGTGCTTGACCAGGTGCAGGAGATTGTTTCTCTCTCACTGGCCCGCGTCACCGGGGACCTTAACCAGAAGTTCCGCTCTCAGGAGGAGGAACTCAAACTGACCCAGGAGCGGTTTATGGATAATATCAATAAACGGTTTGAGTCTATAGAGAGGATCCTTAAGGAGAAAAAATAATAATCTATATATACGCCCAGAACGTATCAAACGTTCATGGTAATCTATCAAACCCGGGGTGCATGAGATGCCGGTAATCAAAGTACATTGTGGTAGTTGTGGGAAGGATCTGGGGGACTACTCACGACCACAATTCGGTATCGGGCCGATGCATTCTGAAACGCAGATCGATCCTGATTGCCCTGATTGCAACCCGAATTATTATAAGATCTGCAAGAACTGTGGTAAAAAAACGATTGACAAACTCGGGATATGCCGGGAGTGCGGGCAGAGGGTATCCTGATGCCCCCCAGTAAGGATAATCATTGCGATTACGTCATCACCGGGTTAGGGACCGGCACGCTCAAAATGGCGAATGGCCAGGTCATCTCGGGTGAGGATATCCCGGTCGGGGCGTGTTGTGCGAAGCACATGCCTGATGGTAAAGTACGCACCTGCCCAAAATCACGGTTACAGTACGAGTTCTCCGCACATTGCTGGAGAGTCAACGAGAAGAGAAATAAGGTGTGATTAATGACCGAAGAATTAGACATCGGTAAATTACTCGGAATGCTTGAAGCGGCACCGGAACTGACTCCACTACAACGAGCCATCGTAACAACTGACGGCACTGTCCAGACCATGTTATCCGTGGTGTTTAAGAGCGAAGTGATCGCCAAAGTTATCGGGCAACTGACTGTTGGCGACGTGATTGTAAGGTGGACGCGACTTATCGTTAAGGACACCGGGCGGGTAGTATGCCTTGCAGAGAGCGTCTTTTCCCGTAAAGATAACCTCTCGCAGTTTATTGACGAGATCGATTCACGCGAACTTGGTATCGGGCAGATCCTGAGAAAACACAATATCATGACGAAACGTATAATCATCGGGGTTTTCTGCGACGATAATTGGTTTACCCGCACTTATCGGATCAAAGGATCGGTAACAGATATCTACATTACAGAGGTATTTCCCACGAGGGCGTACGAGGGATTGCAGTGATCGGTAAAACATGGTACTCATCGGAGGGTTCAAAGGCCCGCGAGTTCTGGACAATACTGCACCTGCCATACACACTGATGGCGCTGTCGTTTCTGGCTATTGGCTTTGGGATCGGGGGCGTCCGTGACTGGAATGCTTTCCTATTGACGGCAGCAGCGTATTTCTTGGGATTGGGAATCGCCGCACACTGCTTTGATCAGATTGAAGGAATGGGGAGCCGGTATGTTAAAATCCTCACTGATGGCGATCTTATCATAACGGGAGCAGTTGCATTAGTTGGTGCAGTTGCGATCGGGACCTACCTCATCGCGTCAAGGGGGTTGTCACATCTCCTCTGGATCATCCCCCTGCAGGTATTTTTTGTTTTCTCGTACCCGCTGGCAAAGTGGTTTAAAGGTGCATTCCATACAGATTTCTGGTTTGCGGTATCGTTTGGGGTTATCCCGGTACTCGCCGGGTCATACATTAACTCATCGTCTTTTGATAACCCCATACCGCTTGCACTATGGGCTGCGGTTACCTTCCTGGTTGCGCTCATTGAAATCACGTTATCACGGTACGTCCGCCAGATGCGGAAAGAGCAGGTTGATACCAGGTTTAGGGTAAAACCAGAGCTGGCCCTGCAGCTTCTTTGTTTCCTATCTTACACCCTTGCGATCGTTGTAGTGGTGGTGAACCTATGACGTGCGGCACCCGCACTCCTCAGGTGATTGCGTGAAGGTAGCGATTGCAGGTGCAGGTGTTGCGGGGCGTTTCCTCCGCCGCCTGATATATCTCGAAAGAGGTGTCGTTGGGGAAAATGAGGTGGATATCTTTGATATCGGAAACACAACGGGGTGCAAGACCAATCCCTGTGCGTGGATGGTGCCCTTCCAGTACTTTGAAGAACTGATGAAGGTTGTGGAGCTTGATCCCTCATTGTATATTTTACAACGGTTCGACAAGTTCAAAATGGGTGACAAGGTCTATGCGGCGGAACTGCAGACAATCAATAAATCCCGGTTGCTTGACGATCTCTGGGACCCGGGTGATGTGATTGAGGGGTCCCCCGTTGTGCACAAGTATGACAGGGTAATTGACTGTACCGGGGTGCAGCGTGCTTTTCTTCCCGCACCCCCTCCCGAGGGTGAAGTGGTTATTCCATGTGTGCAGCTCCGGGGAATCCCACACGCGGGTCAGATCCCTTTCCCCATGATTAAGTTTGTCCCCTTGGGATATGCGTGGGCATTTCCCCTGGGAGATCTCCCTGGGGGTGGCTGCCACATCGGGTGCGGTAGCTTGCAAGGCGAGCCCCTGTATGAGCTTCAGCAGACGGGATTTCTTGATCTGATGGCAAAGAAAGAGTGTGCGTGTACAACCGGGAGGGTACGACTTTCCGGCCCGCACCTGTCAGAGCCGTTCACCACCGGTAAGGGCACCGGGCACGAGGTCTGGGGATGTGGGGAATCCATCGGGTGTGTATCCCCTATTATCGGAGAGGGAATTGTGCCCGCCATGGCATGTGCGTGCCGGCTTGTCGAGAACTGGAACAACGCCGACAACTACACCTCGGCAGTCATGAGGCAGTTTGCGTGGATGAACGACGAGTCCGTAGTGCTGCAGCGGCTGCTCCGGGGGGACCGACTTACCACCCCGGAGGCACTGATCCTTGCGAATAATGCCTCACGCATTGGGGTAAAGATTGGGTTGACTGAGGCACTGGATATGATTAAGAGGATACTATGACACCATTTTACGACTATAGCCGGTCTCTCACGGACGACCTGCTGGAACACATCCAGACCGGGCTCAAGTTTCATGATCTCTGGGATAACGTGTGGAAGGTGCCCGAGTACGGCAGGGTCTTCATGGGTGGCAAGCACCTGCGGGGCTCCCTGCTGATGCTGGTTTACGATGCACTTACACCTACATACCTTGACAGCGAGTGGCATCACGAACGGGTAGTCGCCCTTGATCTTGCTGCAGCAATCGAGATCTGCCACTCCGCCTCACTCATCGTGGATGATATGATTGATGACGATAAAATCCGGAGGGGACAGGCCGCCCATCACATCACCGTGGGGGAAAAACGGGCGATGCTGGACACCGTAGATGCCCTTGGTGCAGCATACAGTCTCGCCAGTAAGGCTAACTTTGGAGCGACCCTGCAGTTATCCAACGTGCAGCGGCAGATGTGCAGGGGCGTCATCAGGGAAGCTCTCAAACAGCACACGGTTACTGCCACGGCACTGTACGAGCTGATGATTGCCCAGAAGACCGGTAACCTGTTTTCACTGGCAACGATGTGGGGTGCACGGGCTGCCGGTGCACCGAAAGTAGTTGTTGACGTTTTTAAACTGTATGGCCTGTACACAGGTATGGCCATGCAGATGGCGGACGATATTGCCGACCTTTCACGTATGGGTGCAGATCGCAAGAAGTCCGGGTATGGATCGGAGGTGTTCCTACTCAGGTGTCTTACCGTGGATGGGCTGGCAAAAGAACTTGTGCGGGATCTGAAATCCGGGCATCTACATCCCTCCAAGATCAAGTATTTCATGTCCCAGGTGGGGGTGGTCCGCCAAGTTGATGAGATGCTGCAGGACCAGATCCAGAAAGCTGAATATCATGTGGCAAATTACAGTCTGAATGCGGCACAACCGTATGGGCGGATCCTGTTGGATACACCTGCAGAGATTGCGCAGATCATGAAGAATGAGAAATAGTGAGGGATACGGGAATTATGAGTACTAGAGGGTTTAAGCAGGCAGGTATTGCCTTTGTTACGAGGTATTATACCAGACATGGCTACACTGATCGGGACGTTTACTCTGCTGAGAGAATTCGTGCAAAGGACCGGGACTGGTGGGTAAGTAAGGCAGCACTCAGGGAGTCGTCCTGCCCAATCTGCGGGCACTCTGTTGATGTGGGGGATATTGCAGTTGCAACACGTAAAAAGCGCACATTATATGCCAAGCGCATGTACTGGTTTGTGCACGAACGCTGTCTGAAACACTGGGCAGCTAAACATCCGATAAAATCAGCGTCGGTGAAGAAACAATGACACTACCGGGTTGGTTGCATAATAGGGGAACGATCGGTGTACCGTTTCTTGTGGTGCTCATCGCTATTCTGGTCGGATTCTGGCTGGGTCTCTTATTTGGATTCACATTTACCGTGGTGGAGTATTGCGTATGTCCGTAGTGCAGCAGCCAAAACAGTTCGGTGATGTTGAGTACCGCGCAAGAGACCTCATTATCCATCTCAAAAAGGAGGGATTCTCGGGATTCCAGATCCAGATTATCGGCACCCAGCTCTGGGATGCCGGTGCAATCATGGCCTTCGATGCGGCGCGATTAGGATCGGTGGTTCCGCCATTACCGCGTCCACCTGCTGCAACCCAGGGGGTAAGAGTAGAGACCGCGGACGGTACGATTATCCGTACCGGTCCGGGTGCCGATAGCTCCCCTCCAATACAACCGGTTGTACCGGAAAAACCAGCAGAGGAGATCTCAACACCGGCCGGCCCAGTCACCCCTACACCTGCAACACCAAAAACCGGGGAAGAGATCTACAGTTGCACAAAGTGTTTCGGTACGGTCTCAGAAAAGGAAAAAAGTGCAAGTAACCTCTTCTTTAACAAGACACTATGCCGGAACTGCTTTGAAAAGGAGAGAATTACACTGACCAAAGAGCGGGATGCACAGGCACAGGAAAAAAATAAAGGTGATGACAAAAAATGACTCAGGAACAGAATAATATTCCCCTTTTCAGGGCGTGCTCGGGTATGGATGATGTACGCCTGGTCTCAGATGTGATTAAAAGTGGCTCTTACTGGGCTGAAGGGGATAGCGTGCGGGTATTTGAGGAAGAGATCGCCAAGTATACGGATATCGGTTATGCCGCGACCGTAAACTCAGGGACCTCTGCCCTTCACGCAGCGCTGCTCGCGCTGGATATCAAAGGTGGAGAGGTGATTGTACCATCCTTCACGTTTATTGCCACGGCAAATGCGCCGCTCATGGTGGGGGCAAGACCGATCTTCGCGGACATCGAGACGGACACGTATGGGCTTGACCCCGAGAACGTACAGAACCTCATAACGAATCGCACAAAAGCCATTATCCCGGTCCACATTGCGGGGCAAGCTTGTCGGATACGGGAACTCATGGAGATCGCCGAGGATAACAACCTGATCCTGATTGAGGATTGTGCCGAAGCCCTTGGTACGTTCACCGGGGGGGACCATGTTGGTTGTTATGGTGATGCAGCTATCCTTAGTTTCTGTGGGTCAAAGATCATCTCTACAGGTGAAGGTGGCGCTGTTATATCTGACAACAAAAAACTCGTTGAACGAGTAAAAATGATCCGTTCACACGGTCGGAGTGGGGTAGGGTATTTTACATCGCATAGTCCTCCAGAATACGCTATGCTTGGATATAACTGGCGCATGTCGAGTATCTCTGCAGCACTCGGGATCGCCCAACTGGTAAAAATCGAGACTATAATTAAGCTGCGGGGGGATAGGGCCAGACTCATGACGGAGTTGTTAAACCAGCACGTACCAGATATCAAAACGCCATCACCCGTACTCAATAATCGCCGTGTCTACCAGATGTACACGATCGAGACCCCCCGGCGCGACCGGTTGAGAGATTATCTTGCCGAGTACAAGATCTCAAGTAAAGTGTACTTTGAGCCCGTGCACCGGACACGGTTTTACCAGGAGAGTCTGAAATACAAATATGATCTGTGCCCAATTACAGAGGCCCTCTCGCAACGGGTCCTTACCCTCCCCTTGTATCCTGATCTCACCAACGACAAGATTGAGTATATCGTGAGCAAAATCGCGGATTTCATGGAAATTGGTTGATATGGGTGAGTGTGAGGGTCCGGTGGAGATCAAGTGCTCGAACTCTCATTGTGGGGTATCGATATCGGAACGACAGGCAGAGATTACGGAGATCTTCACGGGGAAGGGAAAGCCCCTCTGTGATAACTGTTATGAGATAGCCGTCATAACGGATCGCTCCAAAACATTTGCGGAACGGATGAAGAAGATGGCAACAGAACGTGCACAACAGAAAGCATTGAGGGATAACCCGGATGTGCATGAGGAGAGGGATGAGGTGAAAAAGTAATATGGATGACTTTGTGATAAAATTCTTGCTGTCGGGGATCTCGGATAAGCAGAAACCGTTTTACCGGGAGATTATCAGACAGAACGATGCGGACGGCGTGAATAATTACGTCCTCCTGTACCCTGAGGGTTGCAAAGAGGGGTGGTCCTTGATCATAAATAGTCAGGTTATTGCAGGTGGATCATGGGGTTCCCCTATCCCCCTGGGGTACCCGGTATTCCCCCGGGCGGTATGAGATGTCCATGAACATCGGCAGCAAAGCAGTTAAGCTCCCCGTCGAGCTGATCACACTCCTGGAAAGTGAGGGGGTGCGCAGAAACCAAGGGAATGAGCTGTACAGGATCTACAAAGAGTACCTCCCACTGAAGACACTCGCTGATACCATGCGGGAGCGTTACCAGCTCGTCGACAGGGATATGTGTATGGCCGGCGTTATCTTAAAGGCTTTTGAGATTGAGGCACAGAATATGATCTTCATCCGCGAGGAGCACGAACGGGTCCTCAAAGAGGTTAATGAGCTGACCCGGATGCTGGATGGATTCCAGATCTATGTGAAACGATCATCAAAAGACCAGAGTTAAAAAAAGTGGTTTACACTGGGTCTGATTGCTTGCCCAGTTCGACCGTGAGTTTTTCCAATGACTTCCTCTTGCCGCCATTCATCGTCGAGTTCAGCAGCAGGATACCCTCAAGGATATCTGCGAGCGTAACACCCCGATGATTGAGTTTTGCACGTGTATACGCGACACGCAGCACGTTCTCGTATGCCCTTATGCTCTGGGGAATATCCTCAGTGAAGTCGATATACATACCCACAAGGATGTCGGCTTGTTTACGCGCTGTTTCCGGAAATTCCGGCTCGTAATCCTTGATCCACGACAGATACTTCTTCAACTCTTCTCCCTCGTAGCCGGCTTTGTTCCTCATCCAGTGCGTGATAATGGAACTGACAACCTTTTTCTTGGTGTCTCCCGTTGGTGCCTTCAGGTGAAAACGGAAATCAAACCTGTCAATGAGCTCGGGTGAGAATGCCGTGGTATTATTGGCACTGGCGATGATCCGAACCTCTGCGGGAAACCGGGCAGACATCCCACCGGCCTCGATCTGCACGACCCCATCCTCCATGGATTCCAGCAGCCCCTGCCGGTCACCATGTGAGAACTTATCGAGCTCATCGATGCAGAGCACACTGCCATGCGCACGGGGCAACGCACCCGGGGTGATCTGCTCACCACGGGCATCACCCGTAAGTCCCACCCGGGATGTACGCTGGCTGCAGGACTCGGCACCCAGTTTGAGCGCAATCCACTGCTGGAGCTCGCTTTTTGCACAACCCGGTGCGCCCTCCATGAGTACGTGTATACGACCCCGGTCCCCGAACTGGTCACCCACACTGGCAAGGGAGAGGAGGAGCGCTACCTTAACATCCACCATGCCCTCGATCTTTGGATTAATAAAATGTGCCCAGTATGTGACCAGGTCCTCGCCACCTGCGATCAGTGCCTCAAACCGCAGCTTGGTCTCATCATCAATGGCGGAATTGTAGATATCCGGTTTTGTGCTCACCTCAAGACCGAGCTGGGTAAACCGGCTCTTGGCCTGATTGGAATAGTCCGGGAACTGCACCTGTAGGATTTTCTCAATCATGGTGGGATCGTCAACCATCTTAAAAAATGAGTGACTGCCCTGGCGGGTCACGACCTTTATGATTGCCATATCGATGAGCCTGACACTCTGCTCTCCAGTCCACTTGATTGAAGAGAAACTCCACCCAATTGGGGAACCCTCACGTTCCTGCTCGATGATCTGAAGCAGGATATCAATGTACTCGGGCTCCTCAGCGCAGAGACCTACAACAGATTTAAACTCTTTTTGTCCGTTTTCCATCACGACCCCTTCTTCAATTTGAATGATCCGAATAGTTTGGGGTATTTCGCCCTAACCCATGTCACCCATTCCTGTTCGGCACTCCTCCGGCACTCCTCATAATTTTCCCCTACAACGGTGATCTCCCTCTGGGGAACGCCCTGAAATTCAAAACGGTACTTTTCTGTCATACATGTCTCCTCTGCGTTTTTTTGATGATTGCCATAACCTTCGGTCGGTTCAGTTCGTGCCGGCGCCATGCCCGTATCGCAAGCACTTTGGCCTTCCGTTCGGTCTCGGCGCAAACCTCAACCTCTATTGCGGGCACGTCCTCAAACTGTATCCAATAACAATCATTATTGGTCTTTTTTTGTCCCATAATCTCCACCTCCCAATGTAATTGCCAGGAACCGTGACTTCTTCACGTGCATAATCTGTTCTACAACCGATACTCTTTCCACCTCGTGCTCACGCTCTTGTGCAGTAAGCAATTCAAGATCCTGTTTGTAAATGAGACCGAAACTCCTCTCCTCGGTAAGCTGGTCTGCCAAAGCTCTGATACGGGGATCGTCGGGGTGTAATAGGTTTGATACCTGTCTCTGGAAACCGGCATGTTCGCCAGTTACCGCTAACACCGAATCCCTGACCCTTTCCGGGTTGAGTCCGCAGGACCTGCTGATGAGGTTTATTGCGGGAGATGTTTTCAAATCAGATACTGTGCCGTAGATCTTAAGTTCCTCCTCGTCAAGGATATACCAGTTCAGTTCTTCATCAAAAAGGAGTTGGACAGATCCATAAAACATCATGTGAGTGCGAGTGCTGTCCATCGGCTCTTCACCTGTAGTCCCTGAATTGCCTTGTCAAGTTCATCCTTCAGAGGTGCTATACTGTTGCTCTCGATGGATTTCCTGATACTCTCAATCCGTTGCTCGATGTCCTTATCATCAATGAGGTTGATCTGGTGAAGCTGGTCACAAAGGTTATTGAGGCTCTCCCGGGTGCGGTCTGTGAGCTCTCCCTTCGTTTGATATGACTTGTTCTCCATGACTTCCTTGAGCCGGTCAAATACATCCTTGAAGATACGGTATTTGATGGCGTCAATGATCCTCTCAGCGAGCTCACCCTTTCGGATATCACTCGTACTGAGGGGGATGAATTCAGATTCCGCTCCGAGGATGGAATTAATCACCCGCAGTTCCTTATCCGCAGTCCTCACGGCCTCCATGATGGGCAGGATCTGATCTTCCCGGCAAATCCAGAGCCCGTGGAAGTCTACGGAGTTACTATAGAGGGGTTGCTTGTGTTTCATGCGGATTGCGGCAATTTTCTTGCGCGTTTTGGCATCAAACCTGTAGGTGATCTCTTTTGTATAACCGTCCAGGTCAATATCATGGCTCTCCACGGTATTGTGCCCGCTGGACATGATAACCCTGACAATGTAGAGGTTCTGGATACCCGGGGTGGATTGGGCTGCCTGTTCATCACCCGATAGTTCAGCCGTCATCCACATAGCCCCCTGTATTTCACAGTGCTCCGAATCCCGAGCTTGGCAAGCTCTTTACGGAACTCATCGAGTGGGAACTCCCCGTCTCCATATGTGAGGAGGCGGAGATCCCCGCCATCATCCTCATCACTCACGAATGCTTCTACCTGCTGAGGGAACACGGTGCCCCACCTTCCTTTTGGTATCACGTCGAGTGACCTTGATCCCGAGTTTCCCCAGTTCAGTGATGACCGTCTCAAGCTCCTTTAGGCAGGTATCCCCCTTGAAGCCGTTGGCATCTACGATCATCCCGTTGTCAGTACTGATGATTTCAATCTCCTCTGCCATATCAGTACCTCCGTCCGTGAGCGACCATAGTCCCCTGACGGGTATCCTGCTTGACCTTGTATTTGAGTTTGGTCAGCACCTTAATTCCCCCGTGGTGTTTGTATGCCTTGGTCACGTCCTTGAGGATTCGGGCCACTTCCCCTTTAGTACCATACGTGTCCCCAACGGGAACGTACTTGCCGTTCTGCCACCTGAAGATCAGGCTCTCTGCAAACTGGGTGGAGATCATCTCTCCTGTGAGAGTGTAATCGGGGCGGTTCCCGGTACCCACCGTAATAGTTAACCAGTCTCGTGAGGGTTTCACCGAACAGATTGCAACTCCCGCAAGCTCTTGATCTTTCATATCCACACA
>Ga0307376_10000667_pt1 | contig 42074 bp, 27 predicted proteins | sample TR2MG_FD_202536 | JGI IMG/M metagenome (GOLD analysis project Ga0307376, IMG submission 202536) | Soil microbial communities from Risofladan, Vaasa, Finland - TR-2 | ecosystem: Environmental > Terrestrial > Soil > Coastal area > Acid sulfate soil | place: Finland: Risofladan, Vaasa | collected...
CCGGAGCCGCGACGCCGCGCATCCCGAGATTGCGGGACCAATCATGGGTCGGGATCATGGCGCTCTCTCTCGGGTCATGCCGGCGCTGAGGCTCATCCACGACCAGCCCTGGAGCCGGATGAGCGCCGCCGATGCCGCCATCGCCTGCTCGCTCAGCAGGTCGCACTTCGGGCACCTGTTCCGGTCCGCAATGGGCGTGAGCTTCGGCAAGTTCTGCCAGCGAATGCGTCTGGGGTTCGTTGCGCACCGCCTCCTGTACACCAACGATACCGTCGAGGCGATCGCCGAGCAGGCCGGCTTCGTCGACGTTAGCCATCTTTCACGGATGTTCGCCAAGCACTACCACTGTACGCCCAGCGAGTACCGGAAGCGTCGAGGGTAGGAGATGGCAGCCCGGCGCGGGTGAGCGCAGCAACTAGGCACGATGGTGAACGGGAAGACACGGACCCCCGTAGTGCACCAAAACTAATCTGAGGCATCCAGGAGGCCAGGGCCATCGATTCCCGGACATCGTCGGGGTGGACTTCTCGACGACCGTAGGGTCGTAGGGTGACCTTCTCCGCCAGCACCTCCGCGTGGTCGCCGCAAGCACTCGCCGCCTGCTCCAGTCCCGGCTGGCGTGCCCGGCCCGCCCAGCGGGCACTTAGCAGCACGGCCTTCAGCACCAGACGAACAGAAGCCCCAGCTCCTTCCACGTGGGTTCGTCCTCCAGCGAAATCGAACGCCCACGATACAGCAGAGAGCCCGTCAGAGCAGGGTTAGGGCGGTTCTGCGGCGAAGTAACCACTACAATAGGATTCATCATGGCTCCCGAACCCATTCGGCAGGTTGTGTCTGACCTGCTCCCCCTGGTGCGGCAGTTCGCCCGGGGGGAGTATGCGATCGCGTTGGGCGGCTCCTACGCGAAGGGGACGGCCGACGACGAGGCCGACGTCGATCTGTATCTCTTCGCACACGATGTGTCGCCCGGCGACGGGAGGACGCGAGTCGCCTCTGCCTTCTCGTCCGAGATAGAGAGCATTGTCTCGTGGGGCGACGGTGTACCGTTCCGGAACGCGGGGACCGATTTCCGATTCCGCGGATACAATGTCGAATGCTGGCTCAGAGACATCGGGCACATAGAGCGGAGCATCGCTGAGTGTCGGCAAGGTGTGGTGAAGCGGGAGTTCGTAACCTGGACCACGACCGGCTTCTACAACCACTGCTGCCTCTCCGACCTATCGGTGATGGTCCCGCTCGACGACCCCTCCGACATCATAGTGCGATGGAAGTCAGAGGTCGCGACCTACCCGCCGAAACTTCGCGAGGCGATCGTGGACCATCACCTTGCCGCGGCCGAGTTCTGGCCCGACAACTTCCACTACCTGAGCGCCATCGAACGGCAGGACGTGATCTACGCCACGGGCATCGTCCAGCAAGTCGTCCACAATCTGGTGCAGGTGCTCTTTGCCCTGAACGAGGTCTACTTCCCGGGCGACAAGCAACTCGACGTAGCCATGGCGCACCTCCCGAAGCAGCCGCCTAAGAGCGTCTATCAAAACCGCTTGCGCTCCGCAATCAGAGCCGCTCATGTGCCACCAGAGGCCGGGGCCGGCGGTTTTGATAGCGGTTCTAAGCTGTGCGAGCGGATCCGCGCGCTGCTGTTCCCAGGAACACCTTTGACCGCAGACGTGCTTCGCGGGCAACGCGAGGCGCTACGGTCACTCCTGCGCGACGTCAGAGATATGGCCGCACAGGCCGGTGCCGACGAGGGCTAAGGATCTCTAACGAAACCCCTTCGGGGGATAGCTGCGCAGCAGAGAGACCCGCCGCAAACGGCGGAAGGCGGGGTTTTGTTAGAGTCTCTAAGGCTGCCGATCCTGTCACCGTCCGCGCAGCCGGCTGTCCCTGCCAACCGCCCGTGGAGCCGGGCTGGGAGCCTTGGAAGAACGACGGGCGGAGGCGCCGCCCAAAGGTCCTACGTGGTGGAATGCCCGGGACTCATAGGTAAGCCTGCAGGGCTGTCAGCGGTGTCCCAAAGCCATTTAACATGGGCAAGCCGTGTCTGTTCCGAGTTGGCTGCCGGACTAGGGCTCGAACCTAGGACCTCCTGATCCAGAGTCAGGCGCTCTTCCAACTGAGCTATCCGGCATACCACACGAAGACTATCATGCTCCGAACGAAGAGTCAACATCGAGGGGGGGCGCCGAGAGCTGACAGAGCCTACCGCTTCTTCATTGCTTTCTCGATCTTGGCCCACGAGTCGCGAAGCGTCGCCGTTCGGTTAAAGCAGAGCCGCTCCGGAGTAGAGTCGCGGTCCACGCAGAAGTAGCCCAGTCGCTCAAACTGGTAGCATGTGCCCGCCTGAGCCCCGATCACGCTCGGCTCCACATAGCAGGGGACCACTTCCAGCGAGTTCGGGTTCAGGTTCGAGATGTAGTCCTGCCCCTCATCCACGTCATCCGGGTTCGGCCTGAGGAAGAGATGGTCGTACAATCGGGCCTCGGCCTGGACCGCGCACGCGGCCGACACCCAATGCAGTGTCGCTTTCACTTTTCGACCATCGGGCGCGTCCCCACCGCGAGTCTCCGGGTCGTAGGTGCAGTGGATCTCGGCAATCTCGCCCTGTGCGTTCTTGACAATCCCCGTGCATGTGATGAAGTACGCGTTCCGCAGTCGGACCTCCCGGCCCGGGGCCAGGCGGTAGTACTTCGGTGGCGGGTCCTCGCGGAAATCGTCGCGCTCGATGTACAGCTCTCTCCCGAACGGCACCTTGCGCGTTCCGGCGCCCGAGTCCTCCGGGTTGTTGATGACGTCCAACTCCTCCACCTGACCCTCGGGGTAGTTGGTCAGGACGACCTTCACCGGCCTCATCACCGCCATCACGCGCGGTGCTCGCCGATTCAGATCGTCACGGATGCAGTCCTCCAACACCGCGACGTCCACGATGTTGTCGATCTTCGCAACCCCGGCCCTCCGGCAGAACTCACGGATCGATTCCGGCGTGTACCCGCGTCGGCGCAGACCCGCCAGCGTTGGCAGCCGCGGATCGTCATACCCCCGGACATGACCCCCCTCGACAAGATCGATGAACCGGCGCTTGCTCATGACCGTGTGCGTCATGTTCATCCGCGCGAACTCGATCTGGCGCGGATGGTAGATGCCGAGTCGATCCAGGAACCAGTCGTACAGCGGGCGATGGTTCTCGTATTCCAGCGAACAGAGCGAATGCGTGATCCCCTCGATCGAATCCTGCAGACCGTGCGCCCAGTCGTACATCGGGTAGATGCACCACTTGGAGCCCTGGCGGTGGTGCTCGGCATGTCGGATCCGGTACATGACGGGATCGCGCAGGAGCAAGTTGGGCGAGGCCATGTCGATCTTCGCGCGGAGCGTACGCGCCCCATCCGGGAATTCACCGGCGCGCATCCGCTGGAACAGGTCCAGGTTCTCCTCCACGCTGCGGCTGCGGTAAGGGCTTTCCACCCCCGGCTTGGTCAGCGTGCCGCGCGTCTCAATGAGCTCATCGGGCGAGAGGTCACAGACGTAGGCATTGCCCTGTCTGACGAGTTGCAGTGCCCACTCATACTGCTGTTCGAAGTAGTCGGAGCCGAAGAACAGCCGCTCGTCCCAGTCCACCCCCAGCCAGCGGACATCATCGATGATCGCCTCGACGAACTCCTGCTCCTCCCTGGTGGGGTTGGTGTCATCGAACCTCAGGTTGAAGAGGCCGCCGAATTCCTGGGCGATGCCGTAGTTGATCCAGACAGCCTTCGCGTGTCCGATATGAAGGTAGGCGTTGGGCTCCGGAGGGAAGCGCGTGTGGACGCCGGCGAATCGCCCGGAACGCAGATCCTCGATGACGGCCCGGCGGATGAAGTTCATCGGCGTCTGCGGGTGCCCGAACCTGTCTTCTTCAATATGCTCTTCTTCGATGTGCGACGAGCCCATGACAGTGTAGCTCCATTCCCTTTGTGTCCGGCCTCAGCGCTCTTGGGAAATGAGATAGCCGGGCGAACTGAGACACCCGGCGCGTGTTCCTGCCTCTATCTTCCAGTGCCCCAGCACCGGCCTCCGCTGGCTCTCCCACCCGGCAACCAAAGCGCGGACGTCCCAAACCCTTCGCCGAGCCGGTAGGGCGTCCCTCCTGTGGTGGTCTCCATAAGACGGCTGTGTCAAGATCACCCGTAGTGTCCCCAAACTAATCTGAGGCATCCAGGAGGCCAGGGGCATCGATTCCCGGACATCGTCGGGGTGGACTTCTCGATGACCGTAGGGTCGGAGGGTGACGTTCTCCGCCAGCACCTCCGCCTGGTCGCCAGAAGCACTCGCCGCCTGCTCCAGTCCCGGCTGGCGTGCCCGGCCCGCCCAGCGGGCACTTAGCAGCACGGCCTTCATCACCAGACGAACACAGGTCCCCGCTGCCTCCACGTGGGTTCGCTTTCCAGGGAATGGAGAGCCCACGATACAGCCGAAAGCCCGTCAGAGCAAGGTTGGGCCGGCATCGGGGCGAATAACCAGCAGAAGCAGGAAGAAGGGTTGGGCTCATGGCGAAGACACTCATCGTTGCCGGCTTCGTGCTGTTTCTGTGCTGTTGCACGGCGGGAGCGGAGAACGCTGTGAAGGAAGACCTAGACTGGCTGCGCGCCGCCCGCATCACCACACCGGAAGGGACCGAGGACCTTCCAGCCGTACAGAGAGACGGCGTCAACGTGGTGTTGTTCCATGTCAATGGGCTGCCGGATGTGGACGTGCCCCCAGGCGTGCTCTATCCGGACCTGGCGGAACTGAGAAAGCAGTACCCGGACCTGAAGATCGTCATCTATATCGCCCCTCTGGAGGTCCAGACCCTGGGCGCGGACAAGGACGGGGACGGCAAGCTCGATCCGGGTCAGCAGACCTTCTTCACCGAACACCCCGAATCAGTCCAGGTGGGTATCGGGGGCCAGCCGATAGTCAGCTACGGCCAGGCGGCCTTCTGGGTGGAGCCAGGCGCTGAGGATGTCTGGGTGACTCCCACCAGCCCATATGTCAGGGAGCGGGCCATCGCTCTGGTGAAGAGGATCGCCTCCGATGGCGCCGACGGCATCTGGTTCGATGTCCCGCACTTCGTCATGTGGTGGGCCCGCTCTGGCCCCCACTGGGCGAGCTTCGACCGCTTCTCTCTCGAGAAGTTCAAGGCGGAAACTGGCTTTGAAGCTCCCCGAGAGGTCAACTGGGAAGACCCCGCCTGGAAAGCCTGGGTCCGCTGGCGGCAGGACACGATGGCCGAGTTCGTGAGCACCCTGAGGGAGGCCGCCCGGTCGGTGTCGCCCAAGCTGAGATTCGGCGTGGAACACTATGGCGGCTTCGACTGGAGCGGGCCTGCCGAGGCTAAGGCAGCTACCAAGTTGCAGAGGGTGACTGACTACCTGGCCCACGAGTATGGCTCGGCGGCGCGTTCTTCCGGCCGCGCCCGCTACTACAGTTGGCTGTATGACAATGCTGTCTATGCCTTCTACCGGGGCGTTGACCGCGACCATCCCACCTGGATACTCTCCTACGGGGACAGCGGGGACGCGCAGCGGCTGAATGCCGCCACCCAGATAAGCCACAGCTGCTGCTTCTACGAAAACGAACCCCCTGGTATGAGCGGCTCCGCCGACTATGGCGCCCGCAGGCAGATCTTTTCCTACATCGGCTCCCACCAGGAGCTCTACTACCATCCCGACCTGCGGCCGATGCGCAAGCTGGGCCTCTATTTCTCCCAGCAGACGATTGACCGGGTGGACCTGCCGGCCCAAGAGGATGTTTTCGCTTCTGAGTTCCTCGGGGTGGCGATGATGCTCCTGGAATCCAATCTTCCCTTTGAAGTGTTCACCGAAGACAGCCTGGGCTCGCTGGAGGGTATCGAGCTGCTCATACTCCCTGGAGCAAGATGCGTGGGAGCAACAGAAGTCTCCCATCTCCGCGCGTTCCTGCAAAAGGGCGGCAAGATCCTCGCCCTCGGCGAGAACGCCACCATGGATGAGAACGGCTCCCTTACCCCGGAAACAGCGAAAGCGCTCTTGGCCGGCCAGCTATCGGGCCCGCCTCTGGGCGCCCAATACCTGCAGCTCACCCGCCCCGGTCGTCGCTGGCGGCGGGAGAGGGACCGCACGAGCGAAGAGGACCCAGATCCGGAGCAGACCCAGGGCGAGCCGATGCGCCAGCAGTTGTTGGCCCTGTTGCAGCAGGCCGACATCCAACAGCCTCTGCAGACCGATGCTCCCCGCAGAGTCCTCTTGCTGCCTTACTGCTCCGATAATCACATCATCGTCCGAGCAACCAACTACTCCGGTGTCGCACCAGGCCAGCCAGTCCCCACGCCCATATCGAACATCGCCCTCCAGATCTCTCTGCCAGCAGGAAAGCGCGTCGTCGGCGCGCGGCAGGTAGACTACCCAACCGGAGAGGCGAAACGCCTGCCCGCCCAGGTTAGCAATGGTGTAGTGAGCACCACTTTCGGCCTCGCCACCCACGCGGTGTTAGTCTTTGAGCTTGAACCTGGATAGACGATGTGCAGTGGCGAAGGCGTGGTGAGACCAGCCCAGTAGGTCCGTATCGCTCCTTCCTGACAGCTCTGACCACTTCTGGAACCCTACCGGTACTGTCAACCTACTCCGCCCCCCCCGCTCAGAAGCCCAGGTCCTCCCCCACGTGAAACGCCATCCCGATTCCCTCCGGCTCATCCCGCCGGCCGTTGTACCAGAGCCGCCACACGTCACTCGGCTCGTCGTACAGGGCAAACGGCTTATAGCACGCGTCGTGGTCCCAGGACCCCTCGGTCGGCGAAATGATGGGGTTGCTCGGGTTGCGTTTCCATCCTGTTATCCCATCCCGGGATCGGGCCACGCCTACCTGCGCGTGGTCCACGTCCCGGAAGCCGATGTAGAACATGACATGCCAGCCGCGGTGCTTGAGCACTTGGCACGCCGTCACCTTGTGCTGTTCCCAGGAGAGGCTCTCGTCCGAGCTGAAGATCGGGTTCTCCGGATGCTTGCCCCAGGTGATCCCATCGGGGCTCGTGGCGTACCCAATCGCGTCCGGCTCGTACTGCTCGCCTGCCGAGTACCACATGCGGAAAAGGCCCGCCTCCTCGTCCCAGATCACATGGGGGCACATCACATTGGTCGTCTCCCACGGCTGGTCGGGTGAGAGCACCGGCCTGTCGCCGTGCCTCTTCCACGTCGCCCCATCGGCGCTCCGCGCATATCCGATCTCCGAACGGCCCGAAATCTGCCCCGTGTACCACATGTGATAGCCGTCCTCGCGCCTAACCACGATCTGGCGGTTCAGGTCATCCTCCCATCCGCTCTCGGGCCTGGCCTCCAGACAGATGACCGGGTCGCTCCAATGGACCCCGTCCTCCCCTTCGACCAGCGCCACCAGCTTCCGCGGCCGCCAGGAAAACCACATGCGGAACTTCCCGCCCTCCCTCAGCAGCGTCGGCTCGAAGCACGTCCCTATCTCACCCCCGCCCAGCACCGATCCGAGCGGCCACTTGACCCAGCCGCCGGCCTTCGCCGCCGGGATTCCCTTCTCGAGAGCTTCCGGTGGAAGTTGCGCGCTCATGCCACAGCTCCTTTCCGGCCCGTCACCTCTTCGCCGTCCGCGAAGATGCGAAGGCCGGCGCCTTTGTGATAAGTCTCCCCCGTCCTGTCGTACACCACGGTGAGCGTGCGACCGCGATACGGCACGCCCTCCAGGCAGAAGGAATCCCACGTCCCCTCGGGCAGCAGCGGATTGACCTCGATCACATCATCGGAGCGCGGCCGAAGCCCCGCCAAACCGCTGATGATCAGATCGCAGTAGCCCGAGTGGTTGTAGTGCTCCCCGCGGTCCGCCTGCTTGTCCGGGCGCTGCCACTCCAGCATGATCGCGCGGGCGAGCCACTCCCCGGTATCCGGATGGAGATTCTCGTCGATCCACGGTATCACCCTCCCATCCCCCAGCCGCATATGCTGCGACTTCGCATAGATCTTCAGCAGCTCGAAGTAATCACTCTTCCCCAGGTACGGCTGCTCGTATTCGTTCAGCAAGTTCGCCAGTCCGACCAGTGTCTGCGTCGTGGCATAGGGCCAGCTCGGCCCGTTCCACAGGCACTCGTGGTCGTGCTCGAACATGAACCGGGGATGCCGGCGCTCGGCCGTCGTCGGCCCGAACTTCGCATAGAAGCCCGCCGGATCCACGAGCTGCTTCCACGCCTCCTCGTAGCCGGGATCGGGCAGGTTGAAGTACCAGGGAACGTACCCGTGCAGCTCCCGTACATCGGCCAGCCCCAGTTCCCCTCTATTCTCGTCCATCTGGAGGACTTTGAAGAACCGGGCTTCCTCATCCCAGAGCCTTCTCTGTACGAGCCCCTTGATCTCCGCCGCCTTCTCACGGTACTCCGCCGCGAGATCATCCTCCCCAGCCAGCGCCGCGATGCGGGAGATCGCCACTGCATCCCCATACATGTACGAGTTGATCGTCGCACGGTACCCGTGCCCGGCGATCGAGAACTCCATCCCGTCTAGCTCATCCATCTGCCAGAAGAGCCTGTTGGCCCCCCGGTTCGACACCTCCCACGCCTCGTAGTTCTTCACGAGGTCCGGTAGCATGTCCAGCAGGAAGTCACGGCCGTGCTGAACCAGGTAGAAGCCCCAGAGCGCGTCCGCGGCCCAGAAGCTGTACCTGCGCTGTTCGCCGCTGCCGCGAAGCCAGAAGCGCGCGTAGTCCTCCAGATGTCTGCCGTTCCTCAGCCACCGCCCCTCGTAGAAATGATGGCCCGCCGCGCAGTTGATAGTGTTATACGTGCCAGCCCAATCCACGGGCGGAAGGAACTCGGTGACGACGAACCCTTCGGGCGTCTTCTTGATGTGCTTCCGGTACGCCCACCAGCGGTAGTAGTAGACCTCCTCCACTTCCTTGTCCGGACATTCGAACCAGGGGATATTCTCCTTCATCCAGCTCCAGGCGTGTTGGTTGTCGATGTGGTTGACGACCTTCTCGTCGTCGTGCCGGTTGAACGCTTCGACGTAGTGCCGGAACGTGTCGGGGTTCAGGATCATCGCGGCAGTCTCTCCGCCCATCTCTCGCACACCTCCCTCCCAGTCGGCGCCCCTCACACCCACGCTCTCAACGCGTAGTGCATCGAAGCTCATCTACGGATTCTCTTGCATTACGGTTACGACCGTAATGCAAGAGAATCTGCTGTGTGGGCCTCACGCCGCGCGCTGTAGAGTTTCCTGCATTATGGGTGCTCCTAACCATAATGCAAGAAACTCTATAGGTCCGGTTTGTTGCTTCGGTAGCGTGCTGCCGAAGCCTACCTCCCAAGCCCCTCCACTTCCCCTCCATCCCCCTCAGCCGCTTCACTCTCTCGTCAAGCGGCGGGTGGGTGCTGAACAACGAGTTCAGCTTCCCGCGATATTCCGCCAGCGGGTTGATGATGTAGAGATGGGCGGTGGCCTTATTCGCGACCTCCAGCGGTTCCTTGTCCGCGGTCAGCTTCTCCAGCGCGCTCGCAAGCCCCTCCGGATACCGCGTCAGCAGCGCCCCCGACGCATCTGCCGGAAACTCCCGCTGTCGCGACAGGGCAGACCTCATCAGCCTGGCTATAATCGGCGACAGGATCACGAAGACCAGCCCGATCAGTACCAGCGGATTGCCGCCACCGCGCCCCGCCGATCTGCGCCGCCTGCGACCCCCGTACCACAGACCGCGCATCATCCAGTCGGACAGCGGCACCACCGTCCCCACAAGCACCGTCACCAGAGTCATCAGTCGGATGTCGTAGCTCTGCACGTGCGCCATCTCGTGAGCGACGACACCCTCCAGCTCCAGCCCGTTGAGCTTGTCGAGCAGGCCCCGCGTTACCGCGATCGCTGCGTGCTGCGGGTCGCGCCCCGTCGCAAAGGCATTCGGCGCGCTGTCCTCGATGATATAGGGCCGCGGCATGGGCAGCCCGGCGGCGATGCTCAACCCCTCCGAGACCCACCTGCATATCCGGCCGGGCCGCAGGCCCTTCCTTCAATCTGCCGAATCCATGTCCGAATGAGTTCTGGAACACTACGACGGGAATGCCAGCGCTTCACTGTCTCATGCCTCATCAGATGTGCCGGTTCCTCCCAACGGTCCAGCACCTTGGAGAGCGCCACCCAGAGGAGGCGAAAGGCTGGGGTGAACTGGCGGCGTCGCCTCCCGCTTCCACCAGATCGGTTCAGCTCTACAGCCAGCTCCCTTTCTGCCGCCAGCACACGCGCGGCGAGCAAGGCCTTTGGCACCAGCAGCGCCCACCCGAAACCGAGCGCGTAGCGGGCGAATTCGCAAAGGGCGGGAAGGATACATCCAGCAGTGAAGAAGAAGGACGAAACCGTACTCATGAGCGGCAGGATACCATCTGCTCACAAGGGAGCGAAATGCCCCAGGAGCGCCCGGATAGGATTATTGGGGGGCACAACGGTTCGCGGAGGGAAGAATCGCAGGCGGCGGAGGCCGCGCGGGGGGCGGCCGGGATAGCGGCAGCGCGGGGGGCGGCCGGGAGAGCGGCCGCACGGGTGGGGCAGGCGCGCGTGTGGAGGGGGTTCGCGGTGGGGCTGGCGCTGCTGCCCTTCAATACGCTCTGGGTCTTCTACATGGAGGAGGTCGGAGGGCACGGGCCGTTCGTCTCTACGATCTCGCTTTTCTTCAACGTGATCTTCATCCTGACGTTCCTCGCCCTCGCCAACCTGGCCGTCCGACGGCTGCGGCCGGCGCTGGCGCTGAACCGCGCGGAAATGGTGATCGTCTATGTGATGCTGACGGTGAGCACGTCGATCATGTCGCACGACATGCTCCAGGTCCTGATCTCGATGATGACCACCGGGTACTGGTATGCGACGCCGCAGAACCGGTGGGAGCTGATGCTGAACGGGACGACGCCGAGCTGGCTGGTGATCTCGGATCAGGACGTGCTGTATGGGTACTGGAACGGGAACACGACGTTATACCAGGGCGTGGTGCTGGAGGCATGGATCCGGCCGATGCTGTGGTGGCTGGGGTTCCTGGTGGTGCTCGTGTTCGCGCTCATCTGTATCTCGGTGGTGTTCCGGCCACTGTGGTCGGATCGAGAGCGGCTGACGTTTCCGATCATTCAGCTTCCGCTGGAGCTGACCGATCCGGAGACGGCCCTGTTTCGCAATCCGCTGATGTGGATCGCGTTCGGGATCGGGGCGTTCGTGAACATCCTGAACGGGCTGGCGCAGATCTATCCGGCAGTGCCGTCGATTCCACTGTACATCGATCTGGCGAGCTACATCCGCAACGATCCCTGGACGGGGTCGGGGTGGTTTCCGATGACGTTCAACCCGTCGCTCATCGGGCTGTCGTTTCTGATGCCGCTCGATCTGCTGTTCTCGTGCACGTTCTTCTATCTGTACTGGAAGGGCATGTTCGTGATTGCGAGGGCGACGGGGGTGAGCGAGGGGTATGGCTGGGGCGGGCCGAGCACGTCGCTGTTTCCGTGGTCGAACGAGCAGATGTTCGGCGGGTTCATCGCCATCGCGCTGGGGTCGGCGCTGCTGGGGCGGCAGTATTTCAGGCAGGTGTGGCAGCGGGTGGTGGGGCGGCCGTCGGAGGTGGATGACTCAAGCGAGGGGCTGAGCTTCCGGGTGGCCTTCGTGGGGGCGCTGATCGCGGTCGGGCTGCTGGTGGCGTTCGCCATTCACGGGGGGCTGAGGCCGGGGCTGGCGGCGGCGTTCTTCGCGATCTACTTCCTGCTGGCGGTGGCGGTGGCGAGGGTGCGGGGGGAGTTTGGCTCGCCGGTGCACGATTTCCACTTCGCGGGGCCGGACTACACGCTGGCGCACCTGCTGGGGACGGTCAATCTGCGGCAGCGCGATATGGGGATGTTCCACCAGCTCTATTGGTTCAACCGGGCGTATCGCGCGCATCCGGTGGCGAGCACGATCGAGGGGCTTCAGATGAGCGCGCGGTTGCGGTTCCGAGGGCGGCCGGTGGTGTACGCGATCATGGTGGCGGTGGTGGCGACGGTGGTCACGGGGTTCTGGGGGTGGCTGTACTGCGCGTACAAGCTGGGGGCGACGTCGGGGTGGGGGTATGGGGCGAACTGGTTCGGGGAGGAGGCGTATAACCGGCTTCAGTCCTGGATCGAGAACCCGAAGCCGGCGAACTTGACGGCTCCCATCGCGATGGCGGCGGGCTTTGCGATCTCGCTGGCGCTGGCGGCGGCGCGGACGCGGTTCGTGGGGTGGCCGTTGCATCCGGTGGCCTACGCGCTGTCGGCGAGCTGGTCCATCAACTGGGTGTGGATGCCAATGCTGATCGCCTGGGTGTTGAAGAGCGCAGTGCTGCGGTACGGGGGGCTGCGGCTGTACCGGCGGGCGCTGCCGTTCTTCTTCGGGCTGATCCTGGGGGAGTGCATACCGGGGGTGACGTGGCCGCTGATCGGGCTGGTGTTCCACGTGCCGAGCTATAGCTTCTTCGGGTCGTAGGGCAAGCTGCGTATGTCACGCAGCTTTGGGACTGTCCCCCCTAATGGATGTCGCCCAAAGAAGTAACGGGCGACATCCATCAGAAAGCCAGGGAATGCCTGAAGAAAGACGTTCGCGCAATGTTACTTCATTGCGCGAACGTCGGTAGAAAGTCTATCCGGGCGTTCTGAGAGCTCTCGGGCGTGTCCCATCGCCATGTAACAAGCGCACAAGGCGCGCTAAACCACCATTCTGGGTGGGTCAATATTGGCCGCCGATGGTGGGTCAGTTTTGGATGCCGATTGACAGATGTGCCTCAGAGCCGTCAGAACACCCGTCTTATAGAGGAGGACGGGTGTCGGCCCCCCACGCTTTTTCGGCCCAGGCTTCGAGGGTGTCGAATTTCTCTTGCCAACTGGTGTGCATCGCGCCGACGATGCCAGGTATGCCCTCGACGGCATTGAGCCAGGCGGCGATGGCGCTGCCGTCCTCGTCGTAGTCGTAGTAACCGCATAGCACTTGCTGGTGACCGCGGTCGGCGAACCAGCGGCAGTTCTTGCCCTTGAGATGGCCGGCCCAGTTGGCGATTCCGATGTCGGGGTCGGCCCCTTCCCAGGAGCCTTCCCAGGAGCCCTCGACGAAGTAGTAGGGACCGTCTTTGGCATTGTGGTAGGGGTCAACCATATCGGACCAGAGCCAAACCTTGGCGTCGGGGCGAAGCTCGCGGAGGATCTGGGCGGACTTGCGGATGCTGTCGGCCATGAGCTGACCCGGAGTGAGGTTGCGAGAGAGGCAGGAGACGTCGCGGTTGGCCGTTCGCATTTCATCCTGGGACATGAGGTAGGCGTCGGGGTGGAGCAGCTCGTCGAGCCGAATGACCTGCTCGCGCATCACTTCATAGACCTTCGGATCGCTCAGGCAGGCGCATACTTGGTCGCCATAGATGAAGAGAGGGTGGTAGTAGCTGATGCGCACGACGGCGCCCTCGGGGATGCGGGTGTCGGCCGTCGGCTTTACGGTTGGCGGGGTGTGGTAGAGCTCCATGGGGTCGAGCAGGGGATCGACGATCGGCAGGAAGTCGCGCCCTTCTTCGTACGCCGCGCCGTCTTCGCCGCGGACGCTGACGGGGCAGCCGTCGCGACGCAGCACGTTCACGAGCGCGGTTTCCTGGATCGAGATATCGGACCACCAAACGGTGCCGGTCCCTTCGCTGGAGGTGCCGATGCCCACCAGGACCTCCTCGAACTGGAAGCTGTTGAACACGGCGTGTTGCTCGCGCCAGTCGCTGCTCGGCAGCCCGCGCAGGCAGGCGTAGTTCAGCCGCCGCGGGCGACCCTCGGCATCGGTCGCGCGCACGACGATCTCTCCGCCCTCGCGGTTATCCATGTCTTGAATCTTGGTGCGGACGGTCACGAGGTAGTGTCGGAAGGGCTTGAGCTTGACGCGCTGCGCCAGCCGGCAGGGCTGGTCGGTTATCTCGGTGCGCACGGCCAGGCCGCCGTCGGGCGCGGCGCCCGGTTCCATGAACAAGGTGGCGCCCAAGCCGGTCTGCACTTCCCAGTCGTCGAAACGCTGGCCGTCGGAGGAGGCGAAGGTGCCGTTGACCAGCGATACCGGCGGGTCCTGCTCGAAGCGCAGCTCGCCCCCACGGGCGACGAAGCGGGCATCTCTGGCGGGGACGCCCTCGGCGAGGTTGGGGTCGTAGGCGAGAATGGAGCCGGCGTATCCGACGGGCACGCAACCGGCGAGCAGTCGGAAGCCGTGGTCGCGGATGGCGTCCCGCAGCCGCGCGAGGCCCTGCCGGTAGGAGTCGGGCATGCGGTCGATGGTGAGGAGGTGATTATCGCCGAGGAGGATGGCATTGAAGCCAGCCGCCTTGGCCCGCGGCAAAAGGGCAATGGTCTTCTCTATGTTCTCGGGAATGGCGTGATCTCGGAATACGAACAGCCAGCGCTCGGTTAAGGCCGTCATGATAGCTGTCCTTTCTAGAAAGCCCGTCCCGGCGCCGTGAAGCTTGGGCCGGATGCATGATAGCACACACACGGGAACACTGGGTGATTCTCTCGGGAAGCCCTGATTCGCTCTCGAGGCACGGAGTGGCCATGTCTGATTGCGCCGCCGGCAGGTCGCGAGTGCTTCGCCCGACTGCTGCGCGGCGACTCGGCAGCAGCGGTGATGCAGACCACCCACGACCGCTAGTGAGACGAAATCCCCTTCGCCTTCCATAGCTGTCAGGGCCGGCATCTCCCCGCCCAAGCCCTGGTGAGGCCGGAGGTCGTTGTCGGGCGTCCATGAGACCGCTCTAAGGGCACCTCAGGTCACGGATGAGTTCGTGGGCAGCACGCGTTCAGAAGCATCGCCTGCACCGGCAGGGAAACAGCTAGCGGGAATACCTTCATCTGAGCTCCCTCCACAAGGAGGAGCGGCGCCGAAGGCGCCGCCCAAAGGTCTCAGATGATAGGATGCTCAGGGGAGTGGCGCAAGCGCACAAGCCCAGCAGAGCGGTTTCACGAAGGCCCGACAACGACCGGCGGACGCACCACCAGCACCACCCCATCCACCCGCTCCACCAGGACCGATGTGCCGGCCTCGACAGTTCCGCCTTCGCTACGGGCCGACCATGCCTCCCCGCCGATGCGTACCGTACCTCGGGGATCGAGCCGGCTCACCACCTCGGCCGTCTTCCCCACCAGCGCCCCCGGGCCGGTCTGGAGAGCCAGCCGCTGAGCAGCCCACACTCGCTGCCCCACAAGCATGAGCGTCCCCGCGAACAGCACTGTCATCGTGCCCACCAGCCACAAGCTCACTCCCACCCGCGGCGCCGCCGGCGAGGCCGGCGTCACTGGAACGAACAGCAGAAGCGACCCCAGTATGAACGCGATGAGCGAGCCCACCCCGAACGCGCCAAAGCCCGGAGCATGGAGCTCGGCCAGCAGCAGCGCCACCGCCAGCACCAGGAGACCAACCCCTGCCCAGCCGACCGGCAGCGTCCCCAGGGAAGCGAAGCCGAGGAGCAGGCAAATCGCTCCCGTCACACCCGGGAAGATACCCCCGGGGTGGTAAAGCTCCACCATCAGCCCAATCGTTCCAAGGCTGAGCAGGATGTAGGCGATGTTCGGGTCCGCGATGAGTTGCAGCAGGCTCTCGATGAATGACATCGGCACCTCCTGCACCTGCCCGCCTTTCAAGCGAAGGATGGTCTCGCCGGCCGGGGTAGCTACCTTCCGGCCATCGGCCTGCTCGAGCAGATCTTGCAGGTCCCGCGCGATGATGTCGATTACGCCCGTCTCTTTCGCCTCTGTCTCCGTAATGGAGACGCTCTCTCTCACAGAGGCCTCCGCCCACTCCACGTTGCGCTCCCGATGCGCCGCTATCGCCCGTGCCGTTGCAGCCGCATCCTCCGTGACCTTCTTGGCAACGGTCTTGTCGCCTTCCTTGGAGCCCGTAAGACTGACCGGGTGGGCGGCCCCAATGTTCGTCCCAGGCGCCATCGCGGCAACATGGGCGGCAAGGGTGATGAACATCCCCGCGGAGGCCGCGCGCGCCCCCGACGGAGAAACGTAGACGATCACGGGCGCGTGTGAGTTCAGCATCGCCTTCATCATCGCCCGCATCGCCGTATCGAGACCCCCCGGCGTGTCCAGCTCCAGCACCAGAGCCGCCGCGCCCTCCCGCTCCGTCTCCCTGATCGCGCGCTCCAGATACCGCGCGCTGAACGGGTTGATCACTCCCTCGACACGAGCCCGATAGATTATCGGGCTCGGCTCTGGCTCTCTCGGGGTGGCCCCAGCGATACAGATGCCGTGGGACAGCAGAAACGCAGCCGCTGCCCCGGCGTAGGCGACAGCCAGCAGCGACCGGCGCCGATGACGCATCTTCTCGTTCCGCGCGAGCGCGCCCTAGCCGGGCTGCTCGCGATCCTCCATGGAGCGTTCGGCGTGGCCCAGGAAGGGCTGCATAAGTCGCGTGAACTCCATCGGGATAACGAACTTGGTGGACTCTTTGCTGCCGAGATCCCGCAGCGCCTCCAGGTACTGCAGGCTCATGGTCTTGCTGTCCACACCCTTGGCCGCCGCGAAGATCCGATTCAGGGCCTCCGCGTAGCCCTCCGCCTGCAGCATTTGCGCCTGCCGCCCACCCTCCGCGTCCAGAATCGCCGCCTGCCTCTCCCCCTCCGCCCGGAGAATCGTGGCTTGCCGCTCGCCCTCGGCAATCGTAACCTGAGCCTCCCGCTTGCCTTCAGCCTCCAGCACGACCGCGCGGCGCTCTCGCTCCGCCGACATCTGCCGCGTCATTGCATCCTGGACATCGCGCGGCGGGATGATCTCTCGGATCTCGACCGCGGTCACTTTGATTCCCCAGCGGTTGGTCACCTCATCCAGCTTCACTCGAAGGGTCTCGTTGATCTCCTCCCGCTTCGCCAACACCTCATCCAGCATCATCTCCCCCACCACCGCCCGCAGGGTTGTGATCGCGATCCCCCTGGAAGCCCCAAAGAAGTTCTCCACCTGGATCACGCTCGCCATCGGATCGACGACCTTCATGTAGATGAAGAAGTCCACCGAGATGGATGCGTTGTCGCTCGTGATCGCCGCCTGTGGCTCCACATCGAAGTAGATCTCGCGCAGGTCTACCTTGATGCCCCGGTCAACGATCGGAATCAGAATGATCAACCCCGGCCCCTTTGAGCCGAGCGCGCGGCCGAGTCGGAGGACGACAAGCCGCTGATACTCGGGAACGATGCGGATGGCCGACCCAATGACGATCAGCGCGAAAATGACTACGGCAGCGCCGACTGCCAACGACGCCTGCGGTTCCATGGTAGCCCCCTTGCCCTATAAGAAACTAGGCGGCCAGCATCAGAAACTGGCCTCCCGCCCCTGCATCGTAGCACTCGGCGCCAAGTCGGTCAATCACAAATGCCCCCGCGACAGCGCAGACTCGAAAACAGCCGGCCTTCCTGGACCTCGGCACGGTCGGCCGCCCCCTCTGCGTGAGGACACCGACAGGGACACCGGTCAAGCGCCAGGTCCGAGCGGCGGCAGAGCTGGCAGGAGTGCCCGGAGGCCGGCGGGGAGGCGGAGACCTCCCCGCCCTAGAGAGCGGCCGCGGCGGAATGTGGCCCCGCCGAGTCTGTCGCTCTGACCGCAGCGAAGACCATCCCTCAACCTCCGGCAGGATCGTCGCGGCCCGAGGGGAACTTGCCTTCGGCGGCGGCTGCGCGCTCGCCCGACACGGCGGGCGACGGCCCCACGTCGAGGCTAGGGAGACCCAATGAAGATCTACATTCTCTGCGACATGGAAGGCACCTCCGGCATCTGGCAGCCGGAGCAGACCGACCTCGTGTCGGCCCAGTATCAGCAGGGCCGCGGGCTGCTGGTGGCCGATGTCAATGCCGCCATCGCCGGCGCGCTGGCGGGCGGGGCCACCGAGCTGGTGGTGTGCGACACCCACGCCATGGGGCGCAACTTCATCATCGAGAAGATGGCCGACGACCCGCGCGTGGTCTACGAGACGCCGACGGTTGACTCCGCCCTGCCCGCGCTGGACGAGTCCTTCGACGGGCTGATCCTCACCGGACACCACGCCATGGCGGGCACGCTCAACGGCTTTCTCGACCACACCATGAGTTCGGCCCACTGGTTCCGGCTCACCCTCAACGGCGAGCCGGTGGGCGAGATCGGCCTGGAGACCGCGGTGGCGGGGCACTTCGCGGTGCCGCTCATCATGGTCGCCGGCGACCGCGCCGCCTGCGAAGAGGCGAAGGCGATGTTCCCCGGTGTGGTCACCGCGCAGGTGAAGGAAGGCCTCGGGCGCAACCGCGCTCGCTGCCTGCCGCCCGCCCGCGGCCAGGAGCTCATCCGCACACGCGCGGCCGAGGCCGTCGGCAAGGCGAAGGACCTGAAGCCCTGGAAGCCCGACCTGCCGATCACGCTGGAGCTGACCTTCACCCGCGCCGACTACGCCGACGAGGCCGCCTCCAATCCGGACGTCGAGCGCATCGACGCCCGCACCTGCCGCAAAGTCGTCCCCACCGCCGACCAGGTTTGCGGGTTCTGAGGCGCGGCCGCTGCTCATCCGGCAGCACCGCGACTCCGCATGCCCCTGTCAGGGACCTGTGAAGCCGGCCCGAGAGCCTGGGGAGTTGCCGGCCCGGCTCTGCCCCTGTATTGCCTGAAGCCAGAGACGGCGCCTCCGGGCGCCGCTTTCGAGTTCAGAGGGCGAACTGTTGGTAGCCGCTGAGATCAACCGGACGGCGAGAGAGTTCGCGACCACTGAGTCCTCTTGCAACCAGTCCACGCGCCCCGTGCTACACGCGGATCGCACGCCTTTCCCGATCCGATGCCAAGCAGGCGTCGATGACCTTCTGGATAGCGGCGCCTCTGGCGAAATCGGGCTGGTCGTTCTCCCCCGTCCTAATGCTCTTGATGAACCGGCGATGGAGGTCGGGCGTCTTGGGGCAGCGCACCCTCCTCCACGTGAGCGTGTGTATGTTCCGCCCGCGACATATCCGCAATTCGTTGTAGGCCCGATCCAGATCGACGACGATCGCCCCCTCATCCCCGAACACGCGGAGCAGCAGCGAATTGGCGTGCCCCGTCGCCCACCGCGAAGTGTGGATCGTCCCGATGGCGCCGTTCCCCAGCTCCACCCCGATCACGGCCGAGTCGCAGGCATCCAGCGTGTATCCCTTCAGCTTGTTCCCCCTCACCTTGTCGAATGTCTTGAGACGGCAGTCGACGCGAGTGATGTCGCCGGCGGCATATGAGGCGAAGTCCAGGATGTGGACGCCGATGTCGCCCAGCACGCCCTGGCTGCCATAGGCCTTCGACAGCCGCCAGAGAAAGCCGGGTTGCTTCCTCCAGTCTCCCCAGTAGGTCGAGGCGAGCCAGCTCTGCAGATAGCTGGCCTCCATATGCATCACCCGCCCGATCGCCCCGCTGTCGACCAGCGCCCGCGCCTTGTGGATGGCGGCGGCGTTCCGGTAGGAGAGGTTGACCATGTTGATGACGCCCTTCCGCTTGGCCGCAGCCGCCATTTTCCTCGCCTCCGGATAGGTCGTCGCCAGCGGCTTCTCACAGAGCACGTGCTTGCCCCGCCGGATCGCCGCCAGGGAGACCGGAGCGTGCGCCGCGTCTGAGGTCACGATGGCGACCGCATCCACCGGCACCGCGTCGAGCATCTCCTCCACGTCGGTATAGACGGCAGGAATCCCGTAGCGCTCCGCGAAGTCCCGTGCTCGTTTCGCAATCACATCACACGCAGCGACGACTCTGCATCCCGCAATCTGCTGGAAGACCTGAGCATGGTGCCGCGCCATGCTGCCCGTGCCGGCTATCGCGATCTTGATCATCTCTGCTCCTCTCCCTGGGGATTCACCGCCTCATCGGGTCTCCGCCGACGCTGCCTCGCCTAGAGCGCATTTCATAACCCTCACTCGCCTGGCTGTCCGCTAGAGACGCTGGCATGAAATGCGCCTGCTGGAGCCTGGCGGCTTGTGCTGCTGTTTCATAACCTCAGATGGAGGCTATGAAACAGCTTCTACCCCGTCACCACCCCCATCGCCACGTCCACCCACTCCCACAGCCTCTGCGGCTGATAGGCCACGGAGCTGATGTCCTTGAGGATGAACTCCACCGGACATCCGTGACGACTGCACCGCGCCAGCGTGTCGCTCAGGTCCTCCTCCACCGCCTCCGGATCCCACGGATCCCTCACCAGAAATGCCGGGCTGGGCTTGCGGGAGAAGACGAAGTCCCGACCCACCCGCTCCGCTCCCTTCTCCACGTCCACCCACGGACTCATGGAGATCTTCCGGATATGCGGCACTTTCCGGATGATATCGATCTTCTCGTGCAGCGGCTCGCAGCACCCGTAGTACCCCAAACCGAAGCGAGAGAACCACGTGACGGCATAGTCGAGCCAGAACTCCTTGTGCATGGCCGGAGAGACAGATGAGAACATTTGTGCCATGCCATAGGTCCACAGGTCGCTCGCTCGAGGATGCCCCGGGTCGAAGCCCGGCGCGGGGAGTTCGTCCGTATAGGCGCCGGTGCAGTGGATGGTGTGCTGCCCAACACCCAGCAGCCCCTGCTCCTCCAGTTGGTCGAGCAAAGACACGTGCACCTCTGTCAGCCGCGCCATGATCTGGTGTATGAACTCCGGCCGGTCCACCAAGTCGAGGAGCACATGCTCGGGGCTGCGCCAACAGGTGATGATGTCCCACGGCGCGAAGACCGGGAACCGCCCCTGCATGCGCGCGGTCAGCATCCCGTCGAAGATGTCCCGCGCCTTCTCCTCCGCTTCCGCCGTCGCCTCCTCGTCCAAGCGCACCTCTGGCTGTCGGATCTTCTTTAGATCGTCCTCGGTCTCCAGTTGATCGATGTAGGCATGGCCGTAGACATCGTTCCTTGGGTCGAGGATAGCGGCTCTCTCCACCACCTGTATCCCGAAGTCATCTCCGTGGATGACCTTAGGGACCTCCACCACCGGCTCGACCACCATGTCAGCCCGCATATGCTTCCACCGGTAGAGAGTCCTCCGGAGCTGCGTCTCGATCCCCTGGCAGAACGGGTCCTCGGTCTGCCAGGCAAGCTCCTCATCGGCGTCCATCTCATGCCACGGAATCTGATCGATCAGCACCATCGCTCGGACGGGCCTGAGGCCGTTGAGCGCCTTCCACAGCGAGATCGTCTCCTGCTGCACAGGCAAGGCCGCGATCTCCGCCACCTGCCCGGCGAGTCCCCTCAGGACCTCGCGGTCTTTCTGGCGCACTGCCATACATCACCCTCCATTCATGGAGACGCCGTGTGCCGGAGCCACTCGCCGTCGGGGCTCCGACACACAATTCCAACTGCCTTCGCCGGCGTGCCATCGACACCTTCGCTTCGAACACCGAGTCGAGCCGCACCCGGTCCAGCAGCCCCCCCCCGCCAGCTCTTCAAAGGATGCTGAGCATCTCTCGCGGTGGCTGGCCGGGCCCATGGGCAGCGCGCCCTCGCCATCCCCGGCGCCGCCACCGCGCGCTCCTCCGCCCAGTCGATCGCCTTCGACGAGGTCGGCCGCCAGGCCATCCAGGCCGATCCCGACTGGATGGACGGAGACTACTACGGAAAGACCACCCCCCGCCGCGGGCTCGCCCTCGCCCTCTTCGATGCCCTCGCCCTGCTCCTCCTCGCCGACCGCCTCGCCCGAATCCTCTGCCTCGCCCTCCTCGCCGCCTGGATCGGCCGTCTCCTCCGTGTCGGCCGGCGCGCCGAGACCCCCGAGGCCGCGCTCATCCTCTCCCAGCGCGCCTTCATGGGATTCTTCCTCCTCGCCCCCACCGTCTACCCCTGGTACCTCGCCTGGACCCTCCCGTTCCTCTGCCTGGACCGCTCGCTCCCGTGGCTCGCGCTCACCGGCACCATCTTCGCCTTCTACGCCCACGACTTCGCCGGACACCATCACGAAATCTGGTGGGTCACGTCGTTGGAATACGCCCTCCCTCTTGCCCTCGCCATCAGCCTCCGGCTCCCCCGCCCGACCACGCGCAACACCTAAGAGACTCTAACAAAACCCCGCATTCCGCCGTTTGCGGCGGGTCTTTCTGCTGCGCAGCCATCGCCCGAAGGGGTTTTGTTAGAGATTCTAAGGATTCTCCTGCATTACGGTTACGACCGTAATGCAAGAGAATCTGCTGTGTGAGCCTCACGCCGTGCGCTGGGGAGTTTCCTGCATTATGGGTGCTCCTAACCATAATGCAGGAAACTCTATAACTCGCGGCGCAGCGAGATCCCACGAGCCAGACCCCGCCGACGTCGTTTCCAGTCTGTGGCGACCTCCCTACCGCGCCTCGGTCACCGGCGGCTCGTCCCACGGATACAGACTCTCCTCCGGCTCGACCGCAGCGGGTTCGCTTTCCTCCGGCTCGGCCACCTCCGGCTCGGCCACCTCCGGCTCGGCCACCTCCGGCTCGGCCACCTCCGGCTCGGCCACCTCCGGCTCCGCCGCCTCCGGCTCCGCCGCCTCCGGCTCCGCCGCCTCCGGCTCGGCCACCTCCGGCTCGGCCACCTCTGGCTCGGTCACCTCCGGCTCTACCGCCACAGGCTCGACCTTATAAGCGCTGAGTATCTCTGTTACCCCGGCCTCGACGTTCAAGCGCTTCACCATCCCAATGCCAGCGACGAACCAGGCATCTACGGTGATGGCGGGGCTCTGCTGGCGCTTCCGCACCTTCAGCGCGTCGGCAAACGTGCCGCACGGCGCAACTACTTCCTCTGTCCCCAGGCACGAGTACTCCCAGCCCTCCGCAGCCGCTGTCTGGTCTGCCGGCATACGGAAGACGCACTCTATCTGCCAGGGGCTATCCGGAGTTGCCAGCGACCGACGCCAGATAGCGGTGGACGTGCTCAGGAACTGGCAGTGGGCGATAGTCTCCCCGAAAGCAATCTGGCCGCGGTAGACGGCCTCACCCGCCGTCGGGATCGCGCCGCGAATCTGCATCGTGTAGGATGACTTGACGCCGCTGCCTTGCTGAACGCGGTATGTCCACGTGTTCCCCACGCCCAATGGGAACCATGGGTTGGGGGCAAGCTCGACCGGGGGTAGCACGCCAACGACTTCGGAGGGGTCGGCGATACCTTCAATGGGCGCGACACTGCTGGAAACGGGCTCGCGAGTTCGCGACTTGAGCTCCGCCAGCTTCGCCTCCAGTCGGTTCCGGCGATCCCTTGCCGGCGGGTGATCCCGCAAGTACCTCGGGACGGATTTCCCTTTCTCGATCTCTTCGATCTTGCTCATCACCGTCACCGCCCCCGCAGGGTCGAAGCCGGCCTGCCACATGTGCTCGATCGCAGTAGCGTCGGCCTCGTACTCGTCCGACCGGGAGTACTTCATCGCCACCAGCCCACCGGCTATGGCGGCGGCGAGGTCGCTGTAGCCACCGATCGCAATGCTGGCAATCATGCCGATGACGGTGACCCCCTTCATCTTCTCGGTCCGCCTCGCCCAGTGCCGGCGCGAAACGTGAGCGAGCTCGTGGGCCATCACGAATGCCAGGGCGTCGTCGTCGGGGGTGAACGCAAGAAGCCCCTCGTTCAGGTAGACGAACCCCCCGGGAAGAGCGAAGGCGTTGTAGTCCGCAACCGCCAGCACGGTGAACTGGTAGGGGTATGCCCTCCGCTCCAGGTGCGCTACGAGCGCCTGACCCACGCGGTCCGCCCGGTCCTGAAGGAGCTTGTCTCGCGACACGGGCATCGTGCGCTCGACCTGGCGGGCAACCTCCCGGCCGAGATCGATCTCATGCTGCGAAGTCGTGCTCTCGGTCAGATCCGCACCCGCGACGGAGGAGACGCCCAGCAGCAGAAGCAACGCTGCGCGAACCGCCCGGCGCATGCGACGCAATTCGAGCTTGCCGCCAGCCCCGGAGATCACTGGGCAGTACCGTATACCTGGGCGTGCGCGGAGAGACACGCCGCCGAGCCGACCATATCGCCTTCCTCAGCGCAGAGCTGCGCCAGAGTCTTGTTGGCGTAAGGGTGTCGCGGGTTCAGGGCGATGGCTTCACGGAGTTGGCTCATCGCCCGTGTGCGGTCCCCCTTCTGCACGAGAACGAGGGCCTGCGCGTACTTCGCCTCAGGGAAGTCCGGCCTCAGCCAGAGGCATTCCTGAAGCGCCGCCTCGCCCACATCGGTCTGCTCCAGCTCCAAGAGTGCCGCCGCCAGTGAGTACCACGCCAGGTAGTCGTCTGGATTGGCGCCCAGCGCGTCCAGGCTCATCAGCATCTGATGGTCGCAGCTGATCTCCGCCGAAGCGAAGCCCGAAATGGCGATGACGCGGTCGCTCGTCGCAAGCACGAAGCCCTCGCCGTAGTGGACGGTAGTGCTCTCCTGCCGGTCCGCCCCCGCTCGTCCATACCTCACCGTCTCCGTCAGCGCCTGCCGGCACTGCTCGAGCGACCTGGAAGCGCCGCCGTCGTCGTTGGCCAGATACTGCTGGTACGCCTTCCGGTAGAGCAGCGTGGCATAGGTGTGCCAGTCGTCGGCGTTCTCCGATCGCTTCTCCCGCGAGATCCCCACCTGGTCACCCGCAGAAGCGAGCGCCTCATCTATGTTCTCTCCGATCTTCGCCTCCGTCCCGCGAAGATGCAGCAGAGCGTACGTCAGGTCGCGCCGGACGGCGGAGCTGCTTCCGTCGATCTCCAACGCCGTCTGCAGCTTGGTGACGGCCTCCTCCCAATGGCCCTGATCCATCAAAGCCCGGCCGTACTCAGCCCATGCCTGGGCGCTCCGCGGCTTCTCGCTCGTCGCCCTCTCGGCCTGCGCCACACGGAGATCGCGATGGAAGGCTCTCGCCCGCGGCGTCGTGACCGCGCGCTCCCAGCGGGACAGCTGTTCGTTGGCGGCGACTGCGCCATCCAGGTCGCCCAATGCCAGGTGGGCCGCAGCGATCGCCACCATGATCTCCGCTGGCACTGTCCCCGGTCGGTCCCTATCCTTGACTTTCTCCACTTCGGGGAGCACTTCGGAGAGCACGGACGAGGCCTGTCCGCCCTCGATCAGGGCTCGCGTGTAGCCGGCCATCGCCTGCCAGCGCGCCTCATCTCGCCTCAACTCCTTCCCGTCAATCACGACCGATCTGGCCTCCGGCGGCATCATGCCCAGCGCCGTCTTCATAGCCGTCGCCGCAGTCGAGTAGTCATGAACCTGCTCGCTGAGACGCGCCAGCCGGAGCTGATCGTCGATGGTCACATCAGCCCTGGCGCAGAGTTCCTTCAGCTTCTCGACAGCTTCAGCGCTGTTTCCCGAGTCCTCCAGGTCGGCGGCGTCGAGTCGCAGCCGGGCGGCAGTCTGGTCCGCACCCTTGGGAACAATCTGGAAGAGGGCGCGCTTGCTCTCGGCGCCTCTGACGATCTCGACGGGGCTCGTCTCGATCAGCGCCTCCACGTACTGGGACGGGTACTTCGCCGATTTCGGGATGGAGAATTCCCCGGAGAAGACAATCGAGCCCTCCTCCGTAGAACCCAGGGACAGCGAGCGCCGCTTTGCGAATACGGAGGAGGAGATGCTCATATGCAGCTTCTCCTTCTTATGTCGGGCGAAGAGGCCCGACTCCTCGCGGACCGTGGCCGCCAGCGGCCCCCGAAGCCGCGCGACCACCCTGGCGCTCTCGCCCGGATGCACGACGCGCGGCTCAACTCTGACGTCCAGTATCCCGACAGCTCCCCATCCGTCGGCAACGGTGGACACCTCGGCACCGGTTTCGCGAACGAGGAGGATCGGCTCCATGTCAACGCTGAAGCTTTCGGGGTCGGTCTCGCGACACCTTACGGCCCCCTCGAACAGCCGATACCCTTGCTTGGCAACGCGGATGTTGAGCTGCGTCACGTCGATACGGGTCGTCTTCTTCGTCGCAGGGCCGAAGAGCCGGCCCAGAACCAGCCCGGCGACATTGTAGCTCGTGGACACCCGCCCGAGATCGGTGCTGTTCCGGTACTGCCCGACATAGTCGGTCCTGGCAACGGTGCGCCCCTCTATGGCGAAAGTGCCGCTCTCCTGGATAGTGACGGCGGCGCCTTCGACCGGAGCGCCCGTGGCTGCATCGTAGACGCGGCCGATGACCCATCCCGCGTGAGTCGAGTCCACGGCCGTATCCACCCGATCGCGACGACTGGGCCGCGGGGAGCCGGGCCGCCGCTGCACGGAATCCTCGACCGCCGCCGGAGCGGGCGCGGGTCTGCCCCCCGCCTCGGGTTCGGGCGGTGCACCAGCGCCCTCCTCCGCCCACGATTCCTCGCCATAGCCGACGACCACGGGCGCTGATGGCGTTCCCGCCCCATACTCCGTCTCCGGTGTCTCCTCGGGCGTCGAGCCCACCGGCGAGGAAACCACCGCCCCCCCCGGCTTCGCGGACAGCGCAATCGCCTGTGGCTCTGCCGCAGTGGAAAGCTCGCTTGCCGCACGCAGATCGTCCGGGCTGAGAGCGAGCTGCGCGCCGATCTGCTCGGGAGTAGCGCGAGCGACCTTCAGCCAAAGCGCCGCCTGCGTAGCTGCCTCCGAGAGCTCGGCCTTGGCCGCGGCCTCGAGCACTGCCTTCGCCGTCCGGTCAACCGGCCCCAACCGGAACGAGGTGCTCGTGTTAGGCCTCTCCCCGGCGAAGTCGAGAAGATATGTCGCTAAGAGGAAGCCCTTGGCTTCGTATCCGCTCAGGGCAATTGTTTCGGTTGCCGCCGATTCCCCCTGGGCAGTGACGGAGCCGGTGACACCACGGACGACGAGTCGGCAAAAACGGCTGCTGTGAGGTTTCAGGATCGTCCCCGGGGTGATCTCAAGCTCCACCGCGGCGCCTCTGGAGTTGCTGACCACCGCCATAACAGAGCCCGGTCCAGCCCGCGTCGAGCCGGAGACATCGAGCGTCACCAGGCCCTGGCTCACCGCCTCCGCCAGGTCGTAACGGGAGGCTTGCGCCATCCCCAGTCCCAGCCCCAGGGCAAAGGTACAGCAGATTCCCACTGCGAGAAGCTTCCGCACAGCAAGGCCCTTCTCCATGATGCCTATCTCCTGTTCCCGCGCCCTCCGCCCGAGACGAATCTCGGTCCCGAGAAGGGTCGCAACGATCCCGCAGCTATACGCCCGGACACGCCGGAGCCAGTGCGTGCATACTGGCCCCCGGTTCGACAACGCCCCTCCGCCTGGCAATCCCTATGCAGACGAGGCCGGGCCTTCTCACCGTCTTATGAGGCTCGATCCCGCCTCAGACCGGCCTCAAGTGCTGTCGGAATGGTGTCTCAGACGTCCCTCTGATCGCCGTCCAGGAGATGACCGCGAGCGCGCGTGCCCGCTCGGCATACATGGTATCGCGCCCTCATTCGTGCCCCGCAGCATCTTCTGGGGCGCTCCCCGATTCTGTACCACCTGGTAATGAGACTTTTCAACCGGCCACCACGAGTTCCTGCTCAGGTAGATCGAGGCAAGAGCCTAAGGCAGAGGCCTGCCTCACGAACGCCGCCCGGCTCCTCCAGCCCGCCTCTAACCGGGCATGCTGATGTAATGGATGAAATCCCGCGCCGCTTGACCGCTGTTCGCATACCCATGTATCGCCACGGGACGCGTCACACCCCACAGCCGGAACGCATCCTCCCAGTGGCCCGTGCGCCGCAGAAACTCCTCCCGCCCTCCGAACTCCGACACATACAGCGCCCGGACCTCGCACTCCGCCGGCAGTCGGATCGGACTCCGAACATCCTTTGGGGTTTGGCCGTCCTCCGGGGGGTCTTCGCTCATGTCCGAGAAAATGACCAGGTAGGGCCTGTATCGGCCCTCCTGAGTGCTAATCAAGTCGGCCGCATGGGCCACGGCCAGGGTGACGGGAGTCCCCTTACCCACGCTCTCGCGCGGCTCCAGCTTCTCCACGCGCTTCTGCAGCTCCCTCCGCTTCACAGCCGCAGCCAGCGTCGAGGTCGGCAGAGACGTCAGCTCCAGGCGGACATCCTGAGCCTCGTACGGCGTCGCGTCCATGCCGATCAGGCAGAAGGCGTCCCCCGGCTGAAGAGCGCCAATGATCGAGCACGCCAGATCCCGGCTCGGCTCCCACAATCCCAGGTCCTTTACGTACGAACCCGTCTCGTCCAGCATCACCACCACCAAGCGGGGCTGAGGGCGGCCCGACTTCGGGCCCCGCCGCCCGCACCCGGAGCACAGCAGCACACTCAGAACAGCCGCCACCGTCACGGAGAGAAGCAATCTCATCACACCGCCTCCTGTTCCATCGTCTTAGGCGGCCTCACGGCCGCAGCACCTCGAGCCGCGACGCAATCCGCCGGCTCTTCTCACGCACCGCCTCCGCCCAGGCCGCGTACTCTCCCTGGACATCGACGTAGTCCTTCACACACCCGCGGGCTCGTGAGAGCTCCTCATCGCACCGTTCCAGCAATCCGAGGACGCTCGGGGCCCCCCGCCCGGGCTCCCCCTCGCGCAGGAGCTTCAGCACCCTATCGGCGCACGATCTCACCGCGTGCCGAAGGCTCTTCTCACAGCGGCCCAGCACGTCACCGCACGCCCCGTGGGCTATCGTGTCGCCCGCGGGCACAGGCGTGTGGTCGCTCGCCAGCTCTGTCTGCACCCCGTCCTCGAATTGGCGCACGTCCGCCTCGATTCGGCTCCGCTCGGACGCCGCCGCCGATCGGATATCATCACACCGTTGGCCGATCTCGTCCAGGCGCTGCACTGTCTCGAAAGGAGCGGGCAGCCCATTCAAAGACAAGCCCTCCGTCAGCACCCCGACATCCACGAAAAGTTGGCTCTTCTCCCGGGCATTCCGCCGCTTCTGGTCCCAGAACCGCCAGTCCCAGTGAACCAGGATCGCCACCTTCTGAGGGAAGCGCGAGGCCGACGCCTCCCGAATCAGTCGATCGATTTGCTGCTGAAGCATCTCCACCCGCGAACTCAGGGCAGCCGCCTTGGCGTCCACGCCGCGATCCATCTGCCGGCGGATCTTCCCCCCGACGTCCCTGTGAGCCTCCGCCATCCGCCCCGCCTCGCGGGCGGCCTCCTCCAGCTCGCGGCACCACGTGGAAATCTGCTCTTTCTCAAGCGATTGGAGCGATTGCTCCAGTGCGGCCACATCGTCCTCGAGCTCCGATACCGGATCGCACATCACCGGCCACTGAGGCGGCGGGGGTGGCGAAGCCCCGGTCTGCTCGTGGAAGACCGACCAGATCCGCGCATAAAGTATCAGGAAGGGCGAGGCAATGACGTAGCAGATGAGCGCGCCCAGCCACTGCATCCTCTTGACCACATACTGCGTCGCATAGCCCCAGGCTTGCCCCGCGCTCAGCGCCTCGAACGAGGGCACCACGAACCCGACCACCGCCGCCACCGCCGGCCCCATCGCCATGATCTGGCCCAGCGCCCCGCCGATCTCCTGTCCCATGAGTTCCGTCCGAATCCAGGCGCCGATCATCTCCCCGGCGGACAGCCCGGCCACCGCCGTCCATCCAATCACGCGGATCGCCCTCGTCCGGCCGTGCAGCGCGAAGATCCCGGCGAGCGTCTCCAGCACGGCGACCAGTCCGGCGAACAAGACGGCCCCTATGCTGAGCGGCTCCTCCACCAAGGGAAGCACCACCCGCTGTCCCGCGGCGAAGAACAGATCCATGATGAGCCCGAGCAGCGGCAGGTTGAGCACGACCAGCGCCACCCACGCCAGCAGAAGAACGATGCCCAACGGCACCAGCTCGTACTGGCTGCCTTGCTCCCAGATCTCATCCTTCCACGCCCGCAGACGGTCGCGGCGATTGACGGCCGACCGGCTCAGCTCCCAGCAGTGGTAGGCGCTCCGCAAGCGGTCCACGTTCTTACGGGGAGCTTCATGCCACCGCCGCGCCCAGTGCGCCCCGTGCCGGCAGGCCCACTGCAGCTCGAACAGGAGCGCCACCCCGGCCAGCACCGCAATCCCCCCCGCCGCGACCAGCACACCTCCGAACCAACTCAGACTTCCCAGAAATGCACCCATAGTAGCCCTGCGCCTCCTTCTCGCGCCCCAGAGAGTCCATCCCGCCAGCCCTCTGAGCAGGTCGCCGAAAACAGGTTGCCGGTCCCAGCAACCGTCGCCTCTCGGCTTGACCACATATACGCAAACGGCGCCCGCGCCTGCGCCCGGAGGGCTGCTCTCGCGGCGACGTTGCGGTCACCCATCTCGCCAGACCTCCTCGCAGGGAAGGCCCTCACACAGGCCCCTGACAGATGGCCGCCTCGATCCGACTTCCCCCCATGGGGGCAAACAACGTTTCCGCTATTGACAGGAGTGGGTACTCCTGATATGGAATAGACTGTTCGGAAGACGAGCCAGCACCGCGCCTAGCGGAAGGAGGTGGCCCCTGTGAGCGAAGAGCAGAAGAGGTTGTACGCTAGCGCCGAGGGCCAGGAGGGGGTCCGCGCGGATGGCAGAGACAACACACAGAAAGCGCCCGTAGATGAGAAACGCCTTAACGATGCAGTAGAGCGGGCGATTCGTGACAACTGGGACGCCATAAAGGAACTTGCCAAGTACTGAGGTCTACTACCTGCCGGTAGAGACCGTGAGAGGCATTCAGAGGCGGATGTTGCAGGTTGTGTGGACGGAAGATCGGGGGATCGTTCTGCGGAACGATCCCCCTTCCCCTTTCCTGCTGGCCGTGAACCATGATAGATTAGAGGCCGCTGTAGCCCAACCGTCGGCAGGGTTCGGCGATTTCGAATGCTATCCCTCACTGTTTGAGAAGGCTGCTGTCTTGGCTCGGGGTCTTATCTGCGACCATTGCTTCACTGATGGCAATAAGAGAACCGGTATGGTGGCAGCAGCGATCTTTCTCGGGGTGAATGGCTATCGATTCAGACCACCATGGGAGAAGGTCGTGGAGCTCGCCCGTTTGATAGCGATCAAAAGGTTGACTGTAGCTCACATTGCCCAGGTAATTGAGAGGTACAGCGAGCCGCTTGACCGTCCTCCTCAGCAGCTTCGTTTCCCCGGCTTCCCCCCCGACTAGGAACTGGAATAGCCCACCCTCGCCGGATTGACAGACGCCACAGCTTATGATAGCTTGCTGAGCAGGAGGCGAGTAACGCCCTAGGGATTCCAGCAGTTGGTCACAGCACACTTCACGGCCGCGGCCGGCTCCGCTTTGCTGCAGAGCACGCCACGGTCGGTTACGTTCTCTCCGCCGGCACCTGTCTCAGTAAGCCCTCGCCCCCCCGGGTAGAGACATGAAGCAGTTCGGGCCCTATCAGATCATCAGCGAGCTGGGGCGCGGAGGGATGGCCGTCGTCTACCGCGCCCTCCAGCCATCCGTGAACCGGATCGTCGCCTTGAAGGTGCTCCCCTCCTCCGCCGAGGGCGACGCCGAGTCGCTCCGCCGTTTCCAGAGAGAAGCCGAAACAGCCGCCAACCTCAACCACGAGAATATCGTGAAGGTGTGGGAAGCGTCCGTCGACTCACCTCCCTACTACATCGCCCTCGAATTCCTCGAAGGCGGCACCCTGGCCGAGCGGCTCCAGCGCGGTCCCCTCGCCCTCGACGAGGCCCTCACCATCGCCGCCAAGCTCTGCTCCGCCCTCGGCCATGCCCACGACCGCGGCGTCGTCCACCGAGACGTCAAGCCCGCCAACATCATGTTCGACGCCGACGGCCGCCCCGTGGTCACCGACTTCGGCATCGCCCGAGCCACCGACCGGACCCAGCTCACGGCGCCCGGCTCCAAGTTCGGCACCCCGAACTACATGTCCCCGGAGCAGGCAAAGGGCCTCCCCGCCGATTTTCGGACCGATGTCTACTCGGCGGGAGCGGTTCTCTACGAGATGATCACCGGCAACCCCCCGTTCGCCGGCGACGACCCGCTGCCCGTGATGTACCGGATCGTCAACGATGAGCCCACCCCTCCCAGCGCTCTCAACCCAGCACTCCCCCGGACCCTCGATGCCCTTGTCATGCGAGCCCTGGACAAGGATCCGCGCAAGCGCTATCACACCGGCTCCGAGATGGCCGCCGCCCTCTCCTCCATGGCGCGCTCGACGGCCGTCGTGCCCCCGACAGTTCACGTTGTGACCGCACCCAGCCCGGGCAGGCCGTCATCCCCCCGTCAGACCAAGCGGAAGCGCAAGCATCGCGCTCTGATCCTGGCGGCCTCAGCCGCCTTCGCCGCCGCCGCTTCGGGCATCGTCTACCTCGCCCTCCGAGAGCCAGCGGCAGATACGCCTCCCGATGGCGGACTGCGGCCCGCTCGCCTCGAGGTCGCCGACGGATGGAGCCTCCCCCAGTCCTATCGGGATCAGGAAACGGGGGGCCTGGGCGCCGCGCCGGAAGCGCTCCCGACGAGTCTTTCCAGCGATGGTTCCGAGCCTCAGCTCCCGCCACACGCCGATGGGCCCCAGACGGACCAGGCCGACCCCGTCGAAGCTGCCGACCGGGCCGCCGCCGAGCCCACTCTCCCCAAGGTGCCGGCCGTCGTCGGCAAGCCCCAGGAAGAGGCCGCCAAGGCCCTCAACGAGGCCGGTTTCGTCGCCCGATCGACGACCGCCACCAGCGCCACGGTGCCCAAAGGACACGTCGTGAGTCAGCAACCGGCCGGCGACAGCGACCAGGTCTCGGGAGCAACCGTTTCGCTCGTCATCAGCTCTGGCCCGCCGCCGCCGCCGGCGAGCACGCCCCGCAAAGCCGCCCCCAGAGTTGACCGACGCCCGACGAAGCCCACCCAGCGAAGCGGCTCGGCCGCGGCCGGCGACACGAGCGAGAAGAGCCCCCCGCCTTCCACGGATCGCAAAGTTCTCCCGCCCTGAGGCGCGGCCTTACCATTCTCGGCGGCGAGCCGGAATCTGAGATACGGAGTATGTCGGTGACAGACACAGCTCGGGCAGCAGACTTCACCGCCCTTGACGGACAGCGGTTCGAGGAGCTCTACGACGAACACTGGCCGCGGGTGTTCGCCATCTGCCGCACGCGACTCGACGACCAGCAAGAGGCGCTCGACGCGGCGCAAGAGGTGTTCGTGCGGAAATGGCAGGCGCGGGGCAGGTACGATCCCGGTCTCTCGACCTTCCGCACCTGGGTCTCCCGCAACGCCGAGCACCTCTGCACCGACATCTTCCGGCGGAAAGCCGTCCGCCCCACCCAGGAGCCGCTGTCGGAGACGCTCCCGGAGGCTCCGGCGGCAGGCGAAACGGACACCGGGATCACCCGGCGCCTCGCCCTGAACTCCGCCCTGGAGGCCCTCGAGCCCCAGCCGCGACAGCTCGTCCTCATGCACGAGGTGCACGGCTATACCTGGGAGGAGATCGCCCACACGACCGGGCTCACCGTCGCCCAGGCGCGCAGCGCAGTCGCCAAGGCCTTGGACCGGCTGCGCGCTCTCCTGAAGCACGCCGGGGTGGAGCTCGACGCCTGAGAAGCTCTAACAAAACCCCCTCGGGCGATGGCTGCGCAGCAGAGAGACCCGCCGCAAACGGCGGAATGCGGGGTTTTGTTAGAGTCTCTGAGGCCGCAGGCAACGGACCTCCATGCGTATGTGGTATGGGAGGCGGGGTGGAGGACGACATGAACATATTGAGACGACTGCTTCAGGACTGGTTTAGAGATCAGGTGGATGCCGCGCCCGCCGGCGATCCCCGGCGCACGCGCCTCTGCCTTCGATTTGAGGAGCTCTCCCATCGCGCCGCCGGGACCCTGCGGCTCCCCGCGGCGCGTCATGCCCACGTCGAGCAGTGCCGGTGGTGCCGTCGCGCCGTCGAGCACTACCTGGCCGGCGAGACCGCGCCCGCCGAAATCTCCATCTCTCTCAGGGCCCAGGCGAAGTGGCCGCCGGAGCTGACGGAGGCGCTCGCGCGGAGCCTTCGGCGGGCCGCCAGGCGAGACACAACCGGCCCCCGCGCTCCGGCGCACTTCGACGACGACGGCACCCTCACGATACATTGGACCGGAGTCGAGGTGGAGGGGTCGGTGGTGGTCTCATATGTCTGGCAGGGCACGGACGTTCCGCTGGCGCGGGGCGTCTCCCGCAAAGGCGTCCTCGAGGTCAAAGAGCCCCTCCCGGACCTGGGGCTGCGCAACCTCGACGTCCCCGCCCGCGCCTTCCGCATCCTGCCCGAGGAAACGGCCTGAACCACACCTGCCGGAGGAATCGAACGATGGCGAAGAACCTGCATCTACTGGTGCTTGCGCTGCTGGCCGCAGCCCTGGCGACCGCGGCCCCGCTCTTCACGAGCGCCGCCGCCGCCGCCCAACCCCCGGGCCTCACCCGCGTCAGCGACCTCCGAGAGCGCATCGGCGAAGACGTGACCGTAAGAGGCCGCACCGGACAGATCATCGAGACAGAGGAAACAGAGAACGTTCGCGTCTACACCCTTCGCGACGACTACGGCGACATGGTCCGCGTCCGGTCCTCCGACGACTACCCCATCATGGGCGCCACCTATGACATCGCCGGCACCCCGCAGACCGATCCCGAAACCGGAAACGTCTACCTCGAGGCCGGCACCCAGACGAAGGTCTACGGCGGCCAGGCCACCGACGTCGTCATCACGAAGACCGAAGCCCCCCGCTGGCTCCTGCCGGGCGTCATCGGGCTCATCCTCGCGGGCGCGGTCATCGTGCTCTTCGCCGTGCGCAACATGCTCCAGGAACGAGAGATGAGCGCGGGGCTCGCCGACGCCTGGGGATTCGTCGAGGTCGTCGCCGGCCCCCACCAAGGAGAGACCTTCCCCCTGCGGGAAGACGCCACCGTCGTCGGCCGCCACCTCGATCGATTCAAAGCCGTCTCCCTCGACCAGGACCGAAGCGTCTCCCGCAACCACGGCCTGCTGGTGAGAGACGACACGGGCGTCTACTACGTGGACAACCAGAGCACCAACGGCTCCTTCATCGACGAGCAGCAGGTCGCCCCGCAGGAACGCCTGCCCATCGCTCCGGGCGCCATGCTCCGGATCGGCCCCAACACGATGCTCCGGATCGGCCGCCCCGTGCCGGAGGACGCCGATCAGACGCGGGGCCCGAACGCTGAGTTCACGGGAGAGTGGGGAGACGCACAGACCGAACGCGCCCCCACGCCCTGAGCCTGCCCCCCCACGCTCCCCGAGACCGGAGGCGCTGCCGTGCCCATGGCGTTGGAGATAACCAAGGGCCCTCGCAAGGGCAAGACGTTCCAGTTGGACGACACCTGCGTCGTCCTCGTCGGTCGGTCCCATCACTGCCACTGTCGCCTCGGGCCCGACCCGCGTTCCTCTCGCGTCCACCTCGTGATGGAAGTAGCCGCCCCTCAGTGCCGCCTGCGAGACCTCGGCAGCACCAACGGCACGCTCGTCAACGGGAAGCGCGTCATCGAAGCCGCCGTGGGCGACGGAGACACCATTACCGTCGGGCAGACCGAGTTGCTCGTGAAAGCCACCGCGCCCGCGCCTCGGCCCGCCCCCGCCCAGGACCCGGCAAAGCCCTCACGCCTCGCCCATGAAGACCGACCCCCTCCCCTCGGCCTGGAGGCGCGGCCGGCCGCACCCGCGCCGTCGCCGGAGGAGCAACCCGACGAGGAGACCTCCCCCATCACCCCCTGCCTCCGGTGCGGGCAGCCCGGTTCGGCCCCGACAGACCGCCTCCCGGGAGACGGCCGCGTCTGCCCCGACTGCCTCAGCGCCATGCAGCTCCAGGGGGAGAACGTGCCCGGATACCGGCTCGTCCATCCGCTCGAGGCCGGAGGCATGTCGCTGCTCTGGGTGGCGGAAGACACCGGCACGGGCGAGCGGGTCGTCGTCAAGAACATGAGCCCGGAGCTGGCGGCGAGCCAGAGGGCCGTCCGCATGTTCCACCGCGAGAGCCAGATCTCCCTCGATCTCCGGCACCCCAACATCGTGAGCTTCATCAAGGCGGGCCAGTACGAGGGCCGCCTCTATATCGTCATGGAATACGTCGACGGCGTCGACGCCGAGCGGCTCTGCCTCCAGCGCGGCGGGCGGCTCCCCGCCCCCGAGGTCGTCGCCATCGGCGCCTGCGTGCTGGATGCCCTGGACTACGCCCACAGGCGGAACATCGTCCATCGCGACGTGAAGCCCTCCAACATCCTCGTGCGGGGCGAGTTCCCCAACCACGAGGTGAAGGTCACCGACTTCGGCATCGCCCGCGTCTACGGTGCCGCCGCCAGCAGCGACATCACCCGCCGCAAAGACGTGCGCGGCTCCATACCCTTCATGCCACCCGAGCAGGTCCTCAACTGCCGCGGCGTGGACCATCGCGCCGACATCTTCGCCCTGGGCGCCACCCTCTACCACCTCTTGACCGGCCAGTACTGCCGCGACTTCAACGTGCGAAAGAAGGCGGCGATGCTGACCGTCATCGACGACGAGATCGTCCCCCTCCAGCGCCGCGCCGTGGATGTCCCCCCCGCCCTCGCCGAGGTCATCCACCGCGCCCTGAGTCGAGAGCCCGCGCAACGCTTCCAGACCGCCGCCGACATGAACCAGGCGCTCCAGCAGGCGATGAAGTGAGCTGAACCCCCACCTCGCGCACGAGCCCTACATCCCATCCCCCCCTCCGCATCGCAGCCCCGTCTCTCCTTTGCGTATGTCTCCATGAAAGAACTATCATGCAGCATCGAGGAGGTTCGAACATGAAGGCGAGACGACGGATGGCGTTCCTCTGCGCTCTGGCGGCGCTCTCGCTCGTGCAGCTCTCGTCGGCCGCCGCCGAGCCGGCGGCCAAGTCGGTCCAGCGCATCGCCCGCGCCAGGCACGAAGCCCTCCCCGCGGCCCACGTCAAGCGAACCCCCGGCAATCGGAAGACCGTCATCACCATCTCGAACAAGGGCGATCGCCCCGCCTCCGCCTACTTCAAAGGACCGGAGGCCGCGTCGGTTCGCATCGCCCCTCACAAGAACGCACAGATCTCCCTCAAACCCGGCGCCTATGGCGTCGCGGTGGAGCCGACAGGCGGGACATCCAAGACTGCGCCCGCCCTCTACGGCGAGCAGACCTACGAGCGCGGCGCCCGCTACTGGCTCGTCGTCTACCAGCCCCGCAAGCCCTCCGTCGCCGCCCGCGAGGCGGGTAGGACCAGGCCCCCCAAACCACAGAGAAACGTGAAACAGGCCGTCGAGCGCATTAAGAAGAGCCCCCATTCCACCCTCTCCCCCCCGGAGGTCAGACACACAACCGGCCCCGTCGGCAAAGGGATGACCCTCGAAAACCACACCCCCTTCGCCCTCGTCTTCTACTTCCTCGGCCCCACCGAGAACATGATCGAGATCGCCGCCGGAAGGACCGCCGACATCGCCCTCGTCGTCGGCAAGTACGAGGTCGCGGTCGAGGCGCACAACCCGCCCGGCGTCATCGTCCGCCCCTTCTACGGCCGCCACGACTACGGGCCCGATGCCCACTACTGGCTGAAGCTCTACACCAGCGACCCAAAGCGCTGACAAGCTGAGCCCCGGCCCGCTCTCTCCCGACCCCCGGGATCTTTAACTCAAGGAACGAGAAAGAGCGGTGGCATTCCCGGCGAACAAGACCTCGCAGAGCCCACTGGAGGCCGCAACCGGCTTGAGCATCATCGGCGCCCGCGCACCACTGCCCATCGGCGCCCGCCTGCGAGGCGCCGAGTACGTGATCGAAGCCTGCCTCGGAACCGGAGGCTTCGCCATCACCTATCGCGCCTGGGAGCCCCACCTCGGCAGGGACGTCGCCATCAAGGAGTTCTTTCCCAAGGGATGCGTCAGGGAGGGCCGCCGGGTCGCCCTCGGCGACGAGTGGACGGCCGAGTCCTTCGCCCGCTACCGCGTCCGCGCCCTCGACGAAGGAAGACGACTCGCCGCCCTTCCCCACCCCGGAATCGTCACCGTCCACGCCGTGTTCGAGGAGAACGACACCGTCTACCTCGTCATGGAGTTCGTCGAAGGCGCCTCCATCGATCACTACCTGGGCGCCCAGGGCGGCCGTCTCTCCGTCGAAGATGCCGTGTCCATCGTGCGACAGGCCGCCGACGCCCTTGCCGTCGTCCACTCCAACGGGCTGCTCCACCGCGACCTCAAGCCCGCCAACCTCATGCGTCGCCCCGACGGACAGATCGTGCTCATCGACTTCGGGTCCGCCCGCGAGCTGCTCCCCGACACCATCCACACGCGCACCGTCACCGTCACCCATGGCTACGCGCCCCTGGAGCAATACAGCGGGCGCGGCACCCTGGAGCCCTCCGCCGATGTCTACGCCCTCGCCGCCACCCTCTACCACATGCTCACCGGCTCCACCCCGGTCAACGCCCCCGCCCGCGCCGGCGGCACCCTCCTGCCATCTCCCAACGCCCTGCGCCCCGACCTGTCCGACCACCTCTCCGAGGCCGTCATGCGCGGGCTGAGCATGGACCCGACGGATCGCCCCGGCGACGCCAACGAGTTCAAGGCCGACGTCCTACGGCTGCCGGGAGCCGACCTCTTCCTCATCTCCCCCCGGCGGCGGCTTCGCTTCCTCTGGCGGTTCATCTGGATCAGCACCCTCGGCTCCGTCATCGGGATGCTCCTCGGAATGGCCGTGGGCAACCTCGCCCACCAGTCCTGGCAGTGGCTGTCCGGGTCGCTGCACGGAGCCTGGGCCATCAGCGGCGCCCTCGCCGGCGCCGGCCTCGGGATCGCCCAGTGGCTCACCCTCAGAAGACACCTCCGGTACGCCTGGCTCTGGCCCCTGTTAACGACGGCGGGCGCCGCCGCCGGCAACGTCCTCGGCCTCCTCGTCGGCGACGTTCTGGAGTGGCGCCTCTGGGGGAGTCGGGAGAAGCCCTGGGCAATCACCGGAGCCTCCCTCGGCCTCATCCTCGGAGGCGCCCAGTGGCTCCTCCTCCGTGCCCAGGTCCAGCGCGCGCGCTGCTGGGTATTCTTCACGATGGTCGGCAAGTCCGCCGGCAACGTCGTCAGCGTGTCCATCGGCTCAGCCGCCGCCTACGGCTCGGGCAAGATCCTCGGCTGGGCCGTTGGAGCGCTCGTCCTCGTGCTCGCCCAGGCCCTCTGCCTCGCCTTCTTCAGGCAGAAGACCGCCCCCGCCGAGCCGCTCCCGGCTCCCCCGGACGCATTCGGCGCCGACGACCGGGCCGACCACACCGTCGGGGATCGTGACGACGCGACCATCTAACAGGCGGCCGCAGAACAAGCTCTCTCGCCCGTATATCTAGATAGCAGGGCAGGACGTGACCTCAATCGACAGAGGTTGACCAGGGTGCGCATTATAGCGGTCCGAAAACACAAACCGCAGACGTGGGGGGAGAACACCGTCAAACCCCGCGGCCCTCGCCGCAGACTCCCCACATGGCTCCCCTTCGCCGCGGCCGGTGCCGCCGTGCTCCTCATCGTCGCCCACTGGTCCCTCACCCACCCCTGGGGCACGCGCCCTGCCGCCACCATCCTGGTCCTCGGCGTCGATGACGCCAGAGACGGCCTCACTCGTTCGGACACGGTGCTCCTGGCGCGGGTGCAGGTCAAACCCCGGCCTCGCATCACCCTCGTCTCCCTCCCCCGCGACACCCGCATATCCATCCCCGGACATGGGGATCACAAGCTGAACGCAGCATACGCCCTGGGCGGGCCGGCGCTGACCCGGCAGACCGTGGAGCAGGCGGCGGGAGCGACCGTCGACCACACGGTCGTCGTGAACGGCGCCGGCCTCGCCGACCTCGTCGACGCCCTCGGCGGCGCCAGAGTCACCGTTCCCCACCGCATGGACTACGACGATACCGCCCAGGACCTCCACATCCACCTCCAGCCCGGAGAGCAGCTCCTCGACGGCCGCCAGGCCGTCGGCTTCGTCCGCTATCGCAGCGACGGCCAGGGCGATCTCGGGCGACTCCGGCGGCAGCAGACCTTCCTCAAGGCCCTCGCCCGCCAGGCCGCCACCCTCGGCAGCCTCCGCCGGATCGGTGCCATAGACGCCGCCTTCCACCGCTCCCTCCAGACCGACCTCACACCCAGGCAGATCCTCGCCCTCGCCTACACCATGCCCGGCCTCTCCGGCTCGGATATCTCCGCCTCCACCCTCCCCGGAAGGCCGCGCTACCTCCACGGCGTGAGCTACTACATCGCCGACCTCTCCTCCCTGCCGGACCTCCTGTCTCCAGAAGGCGACCCTCAGAGTTCCGCCGCCAGTTCCGATAACGATGTCACACTCGCCGTGCTCAATGGCTGCGGCCGCAACGGCTACGCGCGGCGCGCCGCCCGACAGCTCGCGGCCGCCGGGCTCCGAGTCACACAGGTGGCGAACGCGCCCTCCAGCGCCTGCCCGCAGACCCTCGTCATCAGCCCCGACGCGCCCCACTGCCGCAGCGCCGCCCAGCGGGTGGCGGCCGCCCTCCGCCATGGGAAGATCGTCGTCGCCCCCGACCGCACCCCCGATCGTTCCCTCGAGATCATCATCGGTGAGGACTTCCACCCCTCACCCGGATTCTGACTCCCACAACAGGAGAAAGACAGATGACGGCGGCCGATCTATGGAATCGGGTTCGAGGAGTCTGGGAGCGCGTCAACCCCCTCGGCGGAAGGCCCCGCGTCGACTACGAGGCCCTCATCTCGGAGCTGTCTCGCGCCGCCGACGAAAGCCGCCGCCAGATCGGCCAGACCACCCTCGTCCCCTGCCACTATCTCGTCTCCCTCTCCCCGCGGGACATGGACGATTGGGAAGAGGGCGGGCTCGCCGACCTGCTCGTCCAGGAGCTGGAGCGCGCCCTCGCCGAGTATATCCGATCCCGCGGCTACCGGGTGAACGGGGCCGTCACCGTGCGCCTGGAGGCCAACGAGCGTCTCGACGACGGATACGTCGGCCTGACGCCGAGCTTCTCCCCCTACGATCCCCAGCAACCCGAAGTCAGCGGAGAGACGGTCCTCTGGCCCCCGCACGGCAGCACCATCGCCAGCCTCGAAATCGTCTCCGGCCTCCGCCAGGGCGAAACCATCGCCATCACCCGCCTCCCCGCCACCATCGGCCGCACCACCGAATCGAACCGCCCCGCCGTGGGGTTCGCGGACGATACCCGGGCCATCAGCCGCCGGCACGCAGTCATCGAGCAGGCGGAAGGACGCTTCTTCATCACCGACGAAGGCAGCCTCAACGGAACCCACGTCAACGGGAGCCGGCTCGAGCCGCACGTCCGCACGCCGCTGCCGCCGGAGGCGCGCCTCTCCCTCGGCAGAGACCTGGCCGTGATGATCTTCCACCTCGGCGATAGGAGCACCGTTACGGGATGGCAGTTCTAGCGATGTCCGCGGCCAAGGTGAGACGCAAACATCCGCGAAGAACCGCTATCAGAACCGCCGGCCCCGGCCTCTGCTGGTACGCGGGCGGCTCTGATTGCGGAGCGCAAGCGGTTTTGACACACGCTCTAAGGCGACGGCGAGCCGAGCCGGGCTCTGCCGCCACCGCCATCGTAGACGACACGGGTGTATAGCATGGGGGCTATCGCCGCGCTGGCGCACATCCTCTTCCTCGCCGGGCTCGGGGCCTCCGCCCTCCTCCTCTGGCGGGGAGCGAGCGTCGGCGGCCGCAGGCTCGCCCTCTTCCTCGGCGCCGTCTGGCTCACCGGGCTCCTCGCCGTCTACGCCTCCATTGCAGCCCGCGGGCCCTCTTGGCTCTCCACCCCGCTCAGAGACGTCCGCTTCGAGTCCCACCCCGGCCCCCTCGGGACCCATCACAAGCTGATCTCCCCTTCCCCCTCTCGGCGACTCCCCGCCGCGCTCGACCGCGTGCGCAAGCCCCTATCCCTTCAGCTCGACTTCCAGCTCCAGCCAAGCGGCCGCGTCGAGCAGGTGCGCCTCACCACCTCCTCGGGCTCCCCCGACCTCGACGCCGCCGTCGCCGCCTCCGTCGGCGCCTGGCGCTTCGGCCCCCTCCCCGCCGCGCGCCAGCCCAAAGCCGCCGAAACCGTCCGCCTCGCCGTGCAGAACCGCTACCACGCTCAGCGGACAGGGCTCCTCCCCGCCCTCCTCGCCACCCTCTTCCTGGGGCTCTGGATGCTCACCGTCTGGCTCCTGCCCAGGCAGCCCGCCCCCGCGGACAACACATCGCCCGCCCCGGAGCCCGCCCTCCGCACCATGCTCTTCGCCGCCGGCTGGCTCGCCGCGCTCGGCTGGCTCCTCGTCTGGCGCCTCGCCCCCGACATCGG